>ENA-UPTA01000390-UPTA01000390.1-activated-sludge-metagenome-genome-assembly--contig:-NODE-390-length-51165-cov-31.740873_pt1 | contig 51165 bp, 38 predicted proteins | sample MGYA00238184_ERZ773361 | MGnify/ENA primary metagenome ERZ773361 (study PRJEB29100, sample SAMN05720205) | activated sludge metagenome | isolation source: anaerobic digester from wastewater... | reverse complement strand
TTGCTATGGATAAGAGTCAGGAGTAGAGTGTGATAGAGTGTAATAGAGACGGGCATTAAAGGAGGACGGATGCCGAGATCAGCAAGACTGGACGCGCCTGGTGTGTTGCATCACATCATGGTTCGGGGGATAGAGCGTCGGAAGATATTTTTTGATGATAAAGATCGTGAAGATTTTCTGTTGCGACTTGAAAGGCTCATTCCGGCGACGAAGACATCCTGTTTTGCATGGGCATTTATGCCGAATCACGCCCATTTTCTTTTTCGGACTGGCAGCACGCCACTTGCCACCCTGATGAGCCGGCTTTTAACCGGCTATGCCATTTATTTCAATCGCAGGCACAGGCGCAGCGGGCAGCTATTTCAGAACAGATACAAATCAATTTTGTGTCAGGAGGACGCATATTTAACAGAACTGGTTCGCTATATTCATTTGAATCCCGTTCGCGCCGGACTGGTGAAGAATCTGGAGGAATTGAACAGATATGCCTATAGCGGCCAGAGCGTTCTGATGGGCAACAGACAGAGAGCGTGGCAGGACACGGATTACGTTTTAAAATATTTTGGAAGACAAAGAGATTCCGCCCGAGGTCAATATGAAGCATTTATGGCGGCGGGACTTCATCAAGGCCGCAGAGAAGAATTGTCTGGTGGTGGATTGATTCGAAGCCTTGGCGGGTGGAAGGCGATCAAGGCAGGCGATCTGAAAGGTACCTTTATCAAGAGCGATGAAAGAATTCTTGGTGACAACGATTTTGTGGAAGAAATATTATCCGGTGCTGAGGAAAAGTATGAGCGGAAGTATGCCATCAGGCGTCAGGGGTATGATTTGGATAAGGTGGCTCGACGCGGTAACGCCTTGCTCCCGGAGGGCGAGCAAATATCGTCGGACACCATTTAATACTGATTCATGAACCATGCGAATGCCTCTTCCGTTTGCTCTATTGCATGGTTCCGGTTTTTCGGTAACGGCGGAATTTGATGGTGCCCGCTCCCAGAATAAGGCTGCCGGCTAGAATCAACAGGATGGCAGGAATGAAACCCCATTTCAGGCACAAATAGCCAAAGCCGATGGCTGGGAGCAGCGCGGCGCGAACGCTGATTTTGACGGCCGGGTTTTTCTCGACAATCCGGGCTATCCCGGGGGATACCCGGTAGTACCACGCGACAAATGCCCGGCCAAACCGGCCGGTTAGCAAAATATTATCACGGAATTGCTGGAGAATCTGTACGCCGGGATGCAGGGTGGAGCCGAAGGCGGCGGTGGCGATAAAACAGCCGCTTTTTGTGGTTTCCGCAGAGGAAAATTTTTGAATCCGGTCAAAAGAGTCCGTTACGTAAACATTTCCCCAGGTGTCGACCGTGATGTCGGCCGGATACAGGAACTGCCCATTTTCCATCCCTTCGGTGCCCCACTTGGTAATGTAAGTTCCGGATGACGTGAATTTCTGTACCCGGTGATTCATCTTGTCGGTCACGTAAACATAGCCGGTGTTGTCAATGGCGATTCCAGATGGAGAACTGAACTGGCCGTTATTTTCCCCGAAAGACCCCCATTGCAGGATAAAAACGCCGCCGGATGTAAATTTTTGAATCCGGTTGTTGTTGGTATCGGCGACATAAAGGTTGCCCATGGCATCCATGGCCATATCTAAAGGAGTGCTGAACTGTCCCTTGTCTTCGCCTGCCTCTCCCCATTTGGCGATGAATGTTCCGCCGGCGGAAAACCGCTGGATTCGGTTATTGCCCGAGTCGAGCACATAGATGTCACCGGTTGGGCCGACGATGACGACCCGGGGAAACCAAAACTCTCCGTTTTCCGAACCCAGCGATCCCCATTTGGCCAAGAACGTGCCGTCCGGAGAAAATTTCTGGACCCGGCTGTTGCCGAAATCCATGACGTAATAATTACCAGTCGTGTCAAAGGCAATGGATTGCGGATATTTGAGTTCGCCTGAGGCGATACCTTCCGTGCCCCATTTGGAAATAAAGTCTCCCGATGTGGTAAACTTTTGAAACCGATGGTTGGCGCTGTCGGCTGCGATAATATAGCCGGACTTGTCGGTTATCAGATGGCTGATTGCATTAAACCGTCCATTGCTGGTGGTGTCGGGGCCCCATTTAGCGAGAAAAGCACCCTCTGTTGTAAATTTCTGAAGACGGTGGTTTGAGGAGTCGGCAACATAAAGTTGATGGTTTTTGTCCACGGTCAGGCCTGCCGCGTAAAGGAATTCGCCGTTTTCCCGTCCCCGTCCCCCCCACTTGGCCACAAAAGAGCCATCGGTGGAAAACTTCTGAATCCGGCAGTTGTCCGTATCCATGATATAAACATGGCCGGCTTCATCCAAGGCAATTCCCTGAGGAAAGTTAAATTCCCCGTTGCCTGATCCCTGAATGCCCCATTTGTTGACAAACGAGCCGCCGGCGGTGAATTTCTGGACGCGGCTGTTTCCCGTATCGGTAACGTAAACATGGCCTGTCGTTCCCACGGCAATGCCCAGAGGATTGCTGAACTCCCCGTTGGCGCTTCCCGGGGCGCCCCACTGGGTGATGAAGGCGCCGCCAGAGTTGAATTTCTGGACACGGTTGTTTCCGCTGTCGGCCACATAGACGTTTCCTGCGGCGTCCACCGCAATGCCGGCAGGCGTATTGAACTCTCCCGCTTCCGATCCCTGGACTCCCCATTTGGTGATGAACAGACCGTCAGCAGTGAATTTCTGGATGCGGCACAACTGAGAATCCACAACAAACACATTACCGGAAGCATCTACGGCAATGCCTTTGGGGGCCAGAAATTGTCCGTTTCCTTCACCCGTTTTCCCCCACTGGGTGATATAGATTCCTACTGGCGAGAACTTCATTACATTGTTTTTACCGAAATCGACGATATAGATATTCCCCGAAGGGTCAACGGCGACCCAGTCCGGATCGGCCAAGGTGCCGACCGGGGTATAGTTGCTTCCCCACTGGGTGACGTATTGGTAACTTTGTGCTCTGGCTGGTTCAGACGAAAACAGGAAAAAGACGGGCAAAACCGCCAGAAGATACAAAAGGAATCCGCTCCATGGTCTTTTCATGCTCACTCCTTAAAATGGTCCGGCATTTGATTCATCGCCCCTTTTTATAACCGGACGAGCCTTTTCGATCTGAATTCCCGAAAGTCCAGTTGTTTGCCGGTTTATCGGGATATGTCGGGAAAGTCAATAACAAACCGGGACATGCGGTTTTGCCGGGTTAACGGGACAGATGCTGGTAACAACTTTCATGGGAGTAATCGTGGCCTGAAGAAATGGAGATGCCTGGCCAGAAAGCTAAAGGGCACACCCTAAAGATTTTAAGTTCGTGTGGTAGGGAAGATGGAGGGTGTTCTTTAAAAATATCAAGTGAATACAGAGTTCCAGGGGGGCTCCGATAATAATTTCTCACTTGTTTTTTTTAGTAATGTTTGTAAAATACCGCCCTGAAGGTAAAAGAAAGTGTCAGAATCATTACAAAAAATTGGTTAGTATGCAGTACGCCAAAGAGGTAGTCATCGTCAATCGGTCAGGGAATGTTTCAAGTCCCGCTTAGGTTTTTTGCAATTGTTCCAAAACTCCGCACGGGGCGCTTCTTTCGCACCGAATCTTTTCAGATGTTCCGTGGCTGATGAGCTCACTTTGATCTTTCAGGATTGGTGAAGCATGAAGGCTGCCGACATTGACCGGTGGTTTATTGACTTAGATAGGAGCAAAATTCATGACCCATACCATTTTAGATAAACTCGGACGGACCATGTTGATCGGCAGCGGGGCGATAGGGACCTGTCTCCGGCGGGCCGGCGGCAGAAGTGATGAGCCTGTTGAACTGCTTAATCTGCGACAACCCGACACGGTTAAAAACCTGCATGCCGCCTACCGGCGGGCGGGATCGCACATTCTGGTGACGAATACGTTTGCGGCGAATGCGCTGGTTCTGGGGGATGCGGGTGTTGACGAAATGTGCGAAGACGTCAACCGCGCCGGCGTGGCGCTGGCCCGGGAGGCGGGTGGCGCGGACGGTTTGGTTTGCGCTTCGGTAGGACCGCTCGGGCTGGGGTTGCGCCTGGAGGATTATCCGGCCGGTGCGCTCGAAGACATTTACCGCCGCCAGTGCCACGCGCTTCGCGAGGCCGATGCGATCCTTCTGGAAACATTTGTAGAGCTGCGGGAAGCGATAGCGGCGCTGGCGGCTGCTTCCGACACCGGTCTTCCCGTTATCTTTCAGATAGGCAATACGGGCGGGGGTGCGCAAAGGTGGAGCCGTATTGATTCGCTTCTGAACGAGACGCACCGGGCGAATGTCATAGCCGTAGGAACCAACTGTCATCATCCCAACGAAATTGTCCGCGTGGCGTCCTACATTGCCGCGCGCACGGATCTTCCGGTGACCGCATCAGCCAACGCCGGCCATCCGCAAATCGAGCGTGGCTGGGTCACCTATGAATATTCTCCGGACGATTTTGCCGCGTTTGCACTGGCTCTGGCGGACGCGGGCGTTGCCGTCATCGGCGGTTGCTGCGGCACCACGCCGGATCATATCCGCAAATTGTCCGATGTTCTGGCCCGACGGATGGTTACGCCGCGGTCACGGACGGTCATGACTACCGAAACCGTTCTGCCCGATGCTGAAAAGACCGGTCCAGCCGCCAATCCGATCCGCTCGTTGATGGACGGTGAGCGGTTCGTGATCAGTGTGGAAATTCGCGCTGAACGGACGCGATCGCTGGACGAGATCGTGCAGGGAGCGTCAATGGTGCAGAAGGCCGGGGCGGATATGTTCGATGTGCCGGACAATCCTGGTGCGACGGTCGGGCGAGATGCGATGGTTACGGCTGCCCGCCTTCAGTCCGAACTGCATATTCCGGCCATCGGCCACCTGGGGGTGACACAATCCAATCTCATGCGCCTTCACTCATCGCTGATCGGCTGTTGGGATCTGGGGCTTCGGGGGCTTCTGGCCGTAACGGGCGATGCGCCGTCTATGGGACACCTGGGAAATCTGGCTCATCGTGTTCTGGATGTGCGCAGCTCGGTGGAATTACTGCGTCTCATCCGCCAATTGCGCGAAGGGCGAATCATCAATGGCGAAGTTCTGGCCGATCCGCCGGATTTTTGCGCCGGTTGCGCCATTGCCAGACCCATTCCCGCGCAAATCAAATGGCTGCAGGCAAAGATTGACGCGGGCGCCGAGTTTGTGTTTTCCCAGCCGGTTTTCACGATGGATGATTTCCGCCGGTTAAGAGATGCCGTGGCGGGGCTGCCGATTCGCTTTTTTCCGGGTATTTTGCCACTGGTCAGCCGGAGAAACGCGGCTTTCCTGGCGGGCGGCCGAGTTCCGGGAATTGTCGTTCCGCAGGAGATTGTGGAGGGTTTCGACCGGTATGAGTTGTCCGTGGATCAGCGCCGTTTCGGTTTGGAGAAGGCCTGTGAATTGTCTGAATCCATTGCGGGGGATGCGGCGGGACTTTATCTGATTATGCCTTTTGGCAAGACCTGTTACGAAGATGCCGCAAAGATCGTTCGTCATGTTCGGCGATTGTATCGCTGAAAAGGAATTTTCCTTAGGATGGGCAATAAACGGCAAAGCGGAAGTCCGGAAAAGCGACGGGCGATTTCTTCATCCACCGGGCAAATATTGCTGCAATTCCTTGCACAACTGTTCCGGGGCAATTGGGCAGATAATTTCGTTGTGCAGTTTTTCGAAGTAATTCAAATCGCTGGTGCCCAGCGGATTGACTTCAAAGCGCGGCACGATTTTTCCCTGGACCCAGAAGTTTTTTTCCGGCGTCAGCGTCGCATAGAGCGACAAATTGAAGCTCATGAAATGATTCACGTATAAGGAATAGAAAATCCGCGACAGGCCCCGCAGCCATTCCTCGAAATTGCCTTCCGTCAAGTCGAAGAAAGAGGTTTTCTCCTTGAAATAAAAATCAATTTCGCCGGCCATCCCCTTGGGTGAAAAAGCGGTCAACCAGGTGATCGCGCCGGTGGACGCGATGAACCTTTCATCTGCCTCCCGTTCCAGGTCGAGGAGATTGCGCCATAAATGACCGCCATTCGATAAGATCTCGTAATTACTGGCGCTTTCCAGCAGACGTCGCATAAAATTGGTCGGCCGTACGCCCGCGATGGTTTGTAAGTGGGGATGAATCAGGCCGCCACCCGCAGGCGGCATATAGTTCCAGTTGATCGAGCAGTACTGGTACCCTTTTTGAAGCTCGGCGATGCGTTGAAAATAGTCGCGGCAAACCGCAAAACCATCCCGCATTTCCTCCGGCGTTAATTGATCGAGGGCAAGGAGGTGAGAAAACGAAAAAATGGCCACGGAGTTGGCTGTGTCATAAGGAAACGCATTGGGAAAGAGACAGGCTTTTCCCCTGCGGAATTTTCCTTCTTCGATGATCTCCGGTGGAAATTTCGGTGTCAGTTTTTCAAAAAGGTCCGGACAAAACGGGCAGATGGATTCCGGTGATTTTTCCAGATACGCGTTCAGGTCCGGTTTTTGCGCCGGTCTGATTCGGTAGGGCAAAATGCGGCTGGCCACGCCGGTGATTTCATCGTAGCGCTCTTCAATGGTCATCTCTTTGGGCTGGAAACCGTCAAAGGGATTCAAGTAGTGTCCGGTGTTGATTTCTTTGGAAAAACCGATGCTTTTCATCATCATTGCTCTATTTTTTCTCTTCCGTCCGTTGGCTTTTTTTCAGGCATTGATCAAGAAAAAATTCAATGCTTTGCTGTGATAAATTACCTTTTAATTGCACACTCAAAACGTCCAAGGGAATTTCAATCCGGGCGGCGCTGCGGTGTCCGCCTCCCTGTCCTGCCAGGCTACACACGCCTTGCGCCAGCGCGCCGCAATCCTGACGATACCCGTCGCTGCGCAAGACCATAATCAGTTTTTCGTTGACGATTCCCGCGACCACCACATAGGAAGTTCCTATTAAATGTAAATAAAAATCAGCAACTTGAACGCATACATCCGGGCTTTCCACTCGTCCCAGAAACCCGACTCGTCTTCCCCGGTAATGCTTCATGGCATGATAGGCGCGATCAAAATACTGCAAATAACTGATGGGAGTCTGGTTTAATTCCATGCGCCGGATCAGACGCAAATTGGCGTTCTTGGAGTGGTAGGTGTAAGCACGGATGTCCTCGGCAATGGTCTGACGGTCAAAATTGTCCGTGTCTGTTTTAATGCCGTAAAGCAGCGCCGTGTGCAGGTTGCGCGAAATGCGGATGCCTGCGCACTGAAGATATTCCGTCATGATCGTGGACAGAGATCCATACTGGGGACGAATATCCGCAAGTTGGGCCTGCCATTCTCCCCGCCGGGGGTGATGATCAAAGACAAAATCCGGTTGGCTGATGACGGGAAGGGCGCTGAAAAAAGAAGGTTGAGCATCCACCAGTGCAATCAACCGGTAATCGGACAGATTGACCTGGTTCAGTAAACGGATTCCCAGACGCATGGCCTGCGCCATTTCCCGGTTTTGCTGGCGCCGGAAAGGTTCTGTCGCGGCAAACGTCCAGCGGGACAGGCCTTTTTTCCGCAGAAGAATTTCCCGCAGCGCCATGGCCGAAGCCATCGCGTCCGGGTCCGGACTGCCATACATCAGCACAAGCAGTGTATCGTCGGGGCGTGTCAGCTCCAGCAGTTTTTTGACATTTTGCTGCGTTTCTGTTTTCCCTGCCTGGCGGTTCATGAATCCAAACTCCATTCAGTGCTCATTTTTGCATACCGTCTGGAACTTGGGGATTGTTAACATAGAAGCAGTCTTTTTCCAATGCCAAATCGAAATCGATGACGTTGCCGTTTTCCGACGTTGTATTTTTGATTGATTTATTTGCTCCAATCAGTTTATAGGAAGCCAATTGAAATAAGGATGAACAGGATGGCTATTCGATACTACAGTACCAATCGTCATGTCAGCAACGTTTCGGGAATCAATCCTTTTACCCAAACGGTTTCCTTCAAAGAGGCGCTTCTTGCCGGTCAGGCGCCGGATGAGGGGCTGTTTGTCCCGGATGCGATTCCTCAATTGTCCCGAAACGATATTCTGGCGCTTCGTGATCAACCATACTGGCAGGCGGCGCTCATGATTGCCCGGGCCTTTCTTTCCGAAGAATTTTCAGAAGATGTTCTCGAAGCCATCGTCCGGGATGCTTACAATTTTCCGGTGCCCCTGGAGGCGGTTTATCCACGTGCGTTTATTCTGCGCCTGGATCAGGGGCCTACCGCATCCTTCAAGGATTTTGCCGCCCGGATGATGGCCCGGTTGATGAGCCACTGCCGTCCGGAAGGAGAAAGACTCCATATTCTGGTGGCCACATCCGGCGACACCGGAAGCGCCGTTGGAGAAGCCTACAAAGGTGTGGAAGGTATTGATGTCACGATCTTATATCCTGCGGGTGAAGTAAGCCCCATGCAGAAAAAGCAGCTCGATACCATCGGGGGCAACGTGCGGGCGCTTTGTGTGGAAGGAAAATTCGATGATTGCCAGAATCTGGTGAAAGAAGCTTTTACGGATCCCGAACTGGCCCGTTTTAATTTATCTTCGGCCAACTCCATCAATTTTGGCCGTATTTTGCCGCAAATCGTTTATTATATTTACGCTTACGCCCAGCTTGCCGGAAAAGATGAAGAAGTGGTGATTTCCGTTCCCTCCGGAAATTTTGGTGATGCTCTGGGTTGTGAATACGCCCGCCGGATGGGGTTGCCGGTGGCGAAACTGATCATGCCGACCAATGAAAACGATGAATTTCCCCTTTATCTCCAAACCGGCGAATACAGGAAAGTGTCACCGTCGCGCGCCTGCATTTCCAATGCGATGAATGTTGGGCATCCCAGCAATCTGGCTCGTTTTTTTGAATTATACGGCGGGACGGTAGATCGCTCCGGCCATGTCCATCGTTATCCCGATTTGGAGGAGATGCGCCGACGCATTTTTTCCGTCAGGGTCTCCGATGCAGAAACCCGCCAAACCATCACTCGCGTTTATTCGCGCTATCGCGTACTTTTAGAGCAACACGGCGCTGTGGGTTGGAAAGGGCTGGAAACCTATATTGAAACCACCGGCGATGACCGGCTGGCCATTTGCCTGGAAACCGCCCATCCCGCCAAGTTCCCGGACGAAATCAAAAATCTTCTGGGCATTGATCCCGAGCCGCCGGAAAGCATGAAAGACGTGGCCCGCCGGGAAGGCAGCGCCACCGCGATGTCCAGGGATTTTGCCTCTTTTAAGAAGTATCTGATGGAAACCCTGTCTGCCGTCGAGTAGTCGTGAATGGCGGGGGAGGGGCGATAGGTGTGGATGGTGTATCGTGAATGGTGAATAGGGCAATAGGCGAGGGGTGTGGATGGTGTTTGGTGAATGGTGGATCGTGAACGAAAGAGGATTTAGCTTTGAAAAAAAATGTTTCTTTCATGATTTGACAATGTGTTGAACATAAGATACACACGCGACGAAATCAGGTGAACCGTAAGGTTTGAAGGGGAAGACGGTGCAAATCCGTCGTGGGCCCGCCGCTGTAACCGGGGACATGCGTCGCTTAAAGCCACTGTTTTTCAATGGGAAGGCGCGGCAACTGATTGATCCGGAAGCCAGAAGACCTGCCTGAGAACGGTGCGAAATAAGGCTATCGAGGACATAGTCAAAGCATCTTTCATTTTTTATTGCGGATGAAATACGGCATCCCCGAATCCTTTTCGGTATTCGGGGATTTTTTTTACTTTTTTCCCTTGATGAGAGGGGTGGAGGGCAAGTGAAGTGGCCAGAGTGATTTTCATTACCGGCGGCAGCCGCAGCGGAAAAAGCAGTTATGCGCAAAAACGGGCAGAAGCCCTTCCGGGTCCTCGCGCTTATCTGGCAACCTGTCCGGTTCTCGACGATGAAATGGCCCTGCGTTGCCGCAAACATCAAGAAGCCAGAAGCGGGGCCGATTGGGACACGATCGAAGAAGAAATAAACCTTGCGGGCGTGCTGAAATCCTGCCGTCCCTATTCGGTGATCCTGGTGGATTGCCTGACGCTTTGGATCAACAATCTGATTTACGAGGCAGGCCGAAACCACCGGACGGTCACGGAAGATGACATTGCCGAAGAATGCCGGGCCTTGCTGGATGCCTGTGCTCTTTTTCCGGGGACCTTGATTTTCGTATCCAATGAAGTCGGCATGGGTATTGTGCCGGACAACGCCCTGGGAAGGCAATTTCGTGATAACGCGGGTCGATGCAATCAGATCGTCGCGGCCGCGGCGGATGAGGTGATCGTTCTGATCAGCGGGATCCCCTGGTGTTTAAAGAAGGAGGAGAAAGATGAAGCTACTGGACCAAACCCTGAAAGAGATCGTTCCGGCGGATGCCGGTAAGCGCAGAGATGCACGCAAACGTCTGGAAAATCTTACCATGCCATACTGGGCGCTCGGCCGCTTAATGGATTTGGCCGAGGATCTGGCGGGAATGACCCGAAGCCTTCGCCCGCCGGTGAAAAGAAAAATCATTGTCACCTTTGCCGGCGATCACGGCGTCGCCGTCGAAGGGGTCAGCGCCTATCCGCAGGAAGTCACTTTCCAGATGGTTCGGAACATCGCGGCAGGAGGAGCGGGCGTCAACGCGCTGGCCCGTCAGGCGGGCGCCGACGTTCTGATTGTGGATATGGGCGTTGCCCATGAACCGGTGGATTTGGCTGCCTCGGGAAAAATTCTTTCCCGACGGATTGCGGCGGGAACGAACAATATGGCCGTGGGGCAGGCCATGAGCCGGGAACAGGCGACGCAAGCCGTTGAAGCCGGTATCGATATTGCCGTTGGTTTGGATTCCCGTGTGGATGTTTTTGGAACCGGAGAAATGGGCATCGGCAATACCACTCCCAGCAGCGCTATCGTATCAGTTTTCAGTAGCTGTCCGGTTGCCGATGTCACAGGGCAGGGCACAGGTATTCATACCGATCAGTTGATGCACAAAATTCAAGTGATTGAGAAAAGCATTTCCGTCAACCGGCCGGACAAAAATGACGGGATCGATGTTCTGGCGAAAGTTGGCGGATTTGAAATCGGAGGAATCGCCGGGTTGATTCTGGGCGCCGCATCTCTGGGAAAGCCGGTGGTGATCGACGGATTCATTTCCACGGCAGGGGCGCTGATTGCCCATGCGCTTTCACCGGTTTGCGCTCAGTATATGATTGCCGCTCACCGGAGTGTGGAAAAAGGACACCGGGTTGCCTTGGAGCTTCTGGAAAAAAAACCGTTGATTGATCTCGATTTGCGACTGGGCGAGGGAACAGGCGCGGCATTGGCCTTGAATTTTGTCGAAGCCGCGGCCCGCATCCTGACGGAGGTGGCAACCTTTGAAGAAGCGAGCATTTCTAAATCGTTATGATGCAACCTTTCCTTGCTGCCATTCGTTTTTTAACGATTTGTCCCCTGCCTGCATCGGAGCCGGCCGAAGATCAGAATTTGGCCCGTTCGGCGCCGTTTTTTCCTTTGGTGGGGCTTTGCATCGGTGCGGCAGCAGCGGGACTGGATGATGGGCTGAGCCGCATCTTACCGCCTTTACCCGTAGCCGTGCTGATGACGGTTTTTCTTTTGTCCGTATCCGGCGGCCTGCATCTGGACGGCCTGGCGGACACGTCCGACGGTTTTTTCAGTTCCCGCCCCCGTGAACGGATGCTGGAAATTATGCGGGACAGCCGTACCGGTCCCATGGGGGTCACAGCCATTGTTTGTGTTTTGATGCTCAAAGTGACTTTGCTTGCCTGTGTTCCGCATGCCGCGCGCTGGTGGGTGTTCCTGCTGATGCCCTTTGCCGGACGCACGGCCTTGCTGATGAAAATGTCCATCCTGTCTTATGTCCGTCCGGAAGGTGGCCTGGCTGCTGTATTTCAGGGCCATATTTCACCATTTTATCTGCTGCCCGCCGTCTTTGGTCTGGCTTTTCTGGGTTGGCTTGCGGGAGGCTGGCCTGGCTTGACGGCCGGGCTTGCTTCTTTTGGTTTTGTTCTGCTTTTTGCCGCATACGTCAAAAGCAAAATCGGCGGATATACCGGCGATACGCTGGGTGCGGCTTGCGAACTTACCGAGTTGGTTCCGCCGATGGTCTGTGTCATCCTGATGGGAGGAAAATGCTGCAATATATTTTGATCGTGGTGATCTTGTCTTTGCCGATCCTTCTTCTTTCCGGCAAAAGGACGGGAAAAACGTCGGTGGCGACGTTTCGCCGGGTTTTGCGCGTCAGTTTCCTGTTTTTAACCGTTTTGCTGATGGTTTTGCTGGTTTCCCTTTTTGCCGGATCAAGCCCGGGAAGCCTCTTTTCCTTTTTGCACAGTGCGGTATTCTGGAGTCGTTCTCCTTTTGAAAGCTTATCTTCCACGGACCAAACCATTCTTTTTTCCATACGTCTTCCCCGCATCCTTTTTGCCGGTGTTGTTGGTGGCTCGCTGGCGGTTGCCGGCGTTGTTTTTCAGAGTCTTTTACGCAACCCTCTGGCCGATCCTTACGTTCTGGGAATTTCCAGCGGAGCGGCAGTGGGAGCGCTGGCCGCCCTGCTTTTGGGAATTGGGTTTTCTCCGGGCGTTTCCGGATTGGCTTTTCTGGGAGCCTTACTTACCATCTTTTTGGTTTACGGCATTGCCAGAACAAAAACGGAACTCCATTCCACCACATTGCTTCTGTCCGGTGTCATCGTAAATGCTTTTTTTTCCGCCATCATCATGTTTCTGATCGCCACAGCCGGTGATCGCAGCCTTCACAATGCCATGTTCTGGCTGATGGGAGACTTGAGTCTGGCCGGCTGGAAAGAAATCCTGATGATCGGCCTGTTTCTGTTTTTCGGGTTTTTTTTGATTTTTATCCACGCCAAGGATCTCAATCTCATTGCTGTCAGCGAAGAGACGGCGAGCCAACTTGGCGTGCCAGTCGAGAAAACCAGGATGCTTCTTCTTCTGGCCGCCTCCCTCATCACGGGCGTTTCCGTATCGGTAAGCGGCATTATTGGTTTTGCCGGCCTGATCGTTCCTCACATTTTGAGAATGCTGCTCGGTTCGGACCACCGGCTGCTTTTGCCTGCCTCCGTTTTTTTTGGAAGCTCGTTTTTGATCGCCGCCGATACTTTTGCCCGCACGTTGATTTTTCCGGCCGAATTGCCGGTGGGCGTGATTACCGCCCTATGCGGCGCTCCATATTTTATTTATTTGATGCGCAGGAGCGCCTGACGGATGACGGCCATCATTTGCAACCGGCTTGGTTTCCGGTATAACTTGCAATGGGTTTTACAAAATCTTTCCTGTGAAGTTCACAGTAGCGAATTCCTGGGGGTGATCGGCCCAAACGGATCGGGAAAAACCACTCTTCTGAAAGTGATGGACGGTATTTTAAAGCCGCAGGAAGGCGAGGTGCGGATCAACGGCGTGTCCGTCCAGAAAATCAAAAGAAACCAGCTTGCCAGAACCATTGCCGTGGTGGCTCAAAATTTTCAAATGGTTTTTCCTTTGTCGGTGGAAGAAATGGTCTTGATGGGAAGGGCGCCTCATTCGGGCAAGTGGCGGTTCGAGGGAGAAACGGATTTTCGCATTGCCCGGGAGGCGATGGAAATGACCGACACGATTCATTTAAAAGACCGCAGCCTGTCTTCGTTAAGCGGCGGTGAACAGCAGAGAGTTCTGATTGCCCGGGCGCTGGCCCAGCAGCCGCAAATTCTGCTTTTGGACGAGCCGACAGCGTTCCTGGACATCAAACATTCGACAGACATTTTTGATTTGATTTTGTTTTTAAACAAAACTCGTGCGTTGACCGTTGTCGCCGTGACGCACGACATCAATCTCGCCTCGCAGTATTGCGACCGCATCATGATGATGAGCCGGGGACAAAGCCATTGCCTGGGAAGCCCGGAAGAAGTGATTACCTACCGGAATATTCATCATGTTTATGAGGCAAACGTTGAAATTGATCAGCATCCGGCGACCGGACGTCCCAGACTAACCCCCCTGGGCCGGTCAAAACGCGGATAATATCCTTGTTTGAGAATAGTGGATAATGTCTTGTATTTATTGCATATTCAGGATCGGCGCTTTCTTGGCTTACACGGGCCAATCCGGTTTTGCCTTTTTTTTCCCAAACCACATCACCGTGGGATAAAACATATCCAGATGGCGCAGAGCTGTTTTGAAACGCACAAAAATACTCGGAGAGGTGATGTCTCGCAGAAGATGGTCGAAATCGTGAAAATTCAGGGTTCTCATTTTGCGAATCGCCACTTTTTCCAGGGATGCCTTTTCCGACAGATAACGAGCCAGTTTTTCCCGATAGCGTGAAACGCCTGCATCACCCTGTACAATGGCGTCCACGGCCAGAATGCCGCTTAAGCACGCCATGTCGATGCCGCCCCCGTGGAGACTCGATGTCAGACCGGCGGCATCCCCGACCAGGAGAATGTTGCCGTAAGCCAGGCGAGACAGCATGGCGCTGGCTCCCATACCCCCTCCCTTTTCCAGGATGGCGGCGTTTTCCAGTCCTTCGCGTTGGATAAAATCCGCCAGCAATGGTTTCAAGTGGGGAGGGTTTGCGTGCCGTCCCTCCCGAATGGTGCAGACAACTCCTACATTGGCCGTTTCTTTGTTTTTCGGAAAAATCCAGTAATAAGCAGGCTGAAATTCTGCCGGCGGATTTGCAGAACAGACAATTTTGATGCGCGGCCAGAGAGAGCTGAAATCAGCAGCCAGCGATACCTGATGCGACAGAAGATATTCCCGGAAGTAATCGCCGGAAAATCCGTAAAGTCTTGAGGTTACCGACGGAGCGCCGCTGGCGTCCAGAATCCAGTCATAATTCTGCTGCATCTGACGCAGTCGCTCTTGGGTAATTCTTACGTTTTCATGAATGACGACGCCCAGCTTTGAGGCAAAATGGGCCAGTTCCTGCTGCCAGATTCGACGGTCCATCATCCATAGTTTCCGATGCCGGCTCATGGGGAACGGGTAGGAATCCAGGCCCTGTAAAACCATTTCATCTACCCGATGCAAAAGACCTTTTTCCGGTTGGTTCATAATCGCCAGGGAATCAAAAATACATTCGCCGCAGACGATTCCCTCGCCGACTTTTCGTTTTTCAAAAAGATCAACCGCTATGTTCCTTTTTGCCGCGGAAAGCGCAGCGTAGAGGCCGCCAGGCCCCGCTCCGATAATTGCCAGTTTCACCTGGAAATCCGCTCCTGATCGTTATTCTGATAATGTTTTATCTTGTCCCGCCATTCAGGGCGGCGACAGTCTGGTGTTTTCCGTTATGTTCGACTGCTTGTCCGGTGAAGAGTATTCCAGTAGACGCAGATCGGCGCGGCGGACTTCTTGGACAAATAGCCGGACCTTTTCCATGTCTTTTTTGAAGCGGACAGGATGCCCGTTTTGATCATAGGCGTTGGTTTGGGTGCAACTGTCCACACCGGCCGGTTTTAGCGAACGTACGGCGTTATATACATTTTCGGCGGACAGGCCGCCGGCAAGGATGACCGGCAAAGGACTGTTTTCGATGACGATTTTGGCCAGATTCCAGTCACAAATTTTGCCCGTAATGCCGACATACCCGCTGACGGGCTGCCGAGAAACCGTTTTTGCTTGGACAAGCAGGGTGTCGATCAGAAAGTAATCAGAAAAAGGCGCTAACCGCTTGGCAAATGACAGAATATTTCCGGCAAGTTCATTCGTTTTGAGCCAACCGGTCTGCGGGACGGAAAGAGAGCGCATCACTTCGATCTGCGGATAGCGGTTTTTTACGTCCATTTGCAGATTCAGCATGGCATCGCAGGCTCGAATCGTTTCGTCCTGCTCGGCCGGGAAAGGCGACAGAGCTTCGCAAAAGTGAACAATATCGGGATGATAATAATCAAGAGCCCGAAAAAGCGTTGTGCGATTTTGCAAAAGGGGGATCAATGTGCCCCTGGCGCCTGTTTGCCTGGAAACCTGAATGGTTTCGAGGATATCGGAATTTTTCCAGGATGTTTCGTCCGTCAGGACGCTGCCGATGTGGTCAATTCCGATGGTTCCCAGTGCTTCCGCTTCCCGGGGATTTTGAACTTCATAAATCTGTGTGATGGTTTTTCTCATGGATTTGAGCATAGCATCTCCATCCATTTCAATCAAGCAAGGTAAAACGACGCTTGCAAAGATCCCCCATGATTTGCTAAACAACATCAAGAGATGGATGAAAAAATAGAAAGTTGGAAATGATTGGTGATTGATTCGATTGTGACTTCCATTGCGCGGAAACAATTTGCCCTTGCCCTGAATTTCCAGGAAGGCGCTGCTTTGGAAGTGCCGGCTTGTCCGGATGAAAAAACGCGCCTCCTGTATATTCACATTCCTTTTTGCGAGGAGCTTTGTCCCTACTGTTCTTTTCACCGCGTTCGTTTTGATGAAGCCCTGGCGCGGAAATACCATGTGGCCCTGCGACGGGAAATGGCGCTTTACCGCCAGAAAGACTACAGATTTTCCGGGATTTATGTAGGCGGCGGCACGCCGACGGTATCCGTGGAAGAAATGGCGGAAACGCTTCGTCTGGCCCGGGAACTTTTTCCGGTTTCTTCCGTTTCGATCGAAACCAATCCCAACCATCTGACGGACGCCAATGTCACGATTCTGAAGCAGGCGGGCGTCAACCGTCTTTCTGTCGGCGTGCAGACTTTTGATGACGCTCTTCTGAAAAAAATCGCCAGGTTTGATAAATACGGCTCCGGCGAAGACATTGCGGCGCGTTTGAGCAAGTTTCAGGGAAAGTTTGACACGCTAAACGCGGACATGATTTTCAACTTTCCCGAGCAGACCCAGGAAATGCTTGAAGCCGACCTTGAGGTTTTGCTGAAACTTCGCATGCCGCAGATTACTTTTTATCCTTTGATGGTTTCTGTGCTTACCCAGCGTCTGATGCGGGAAACTCTGGGCGAAGTAAATTTTCGTCGGGAAAAGTCCTTCTTTCATCTGATCTTGCGTCGTTTGGCGACGGATTATAGGTCATCGTCGGCCTGGTGCTTTTCCCGCAAAAAGGCCAGTCAGGAGATGATTGATGAATATGTTGTGGATTTTGATGAATACGCCGGATTGGGCAGCGGTGCGATCGGCTATTTGAACGGTGTGTGCTATGCCAATACCTTTGATATTGAACGCTATGTGGAGGATCTTACAAGAGGGAAACTGCCTTTGCAGGCCGCGCGGCCATTCTCCGTTGCCGACCGTATGCGTTATGACTTTTTAATGAAGTTTTTCAGCACCAAAATGAATGTCAACGAACTGGAGCAAAAATATGCGGGTAGGTATTTCAGGACACTCTGGAAGGAAATGGCCGCCTTCACTTTAGCGGGGTCCTTTCGTTATTTTCCGCCTCACCTTTATTTAACACCGCGTGGACGTTATCTTTGGGTGATCATGATGAGAGAATTCTTTATGGCTGTGAACAATTTCCGAGACTACTGCCGAAAACAGGCGGGACTGATGTAATCAACCGGAGAACGGAGAGAGTTATGGATGAACAAAGAAGAGAACTGCTGAAAAATCTGCCGAAAATTGATGAAATCATTTTGCTTTTGGAAAAACAGAACCTCTATCGGAAAGCGTCGAGAGAAATCGTTCTCGAAATCTGCAGAGAAGTTGTTCAGAATATGAGGGAGCGGATTCTGACTGCTCCGGAGAAACAGTTGTCTCTGGTTGAAAATAGCGAGACTTCCGTTGCCGAAAGCGTTCTGGCGGCCATTGACGAGCTCAGACGGCCCAAGTTGCGCCGGGTGGTCAATGCAACGGGTGTGATTTTGCACACCAATCTGGGGCGTGCGCCTCTTTGCCCCGAAGCGGTGGAACGCATCATGGAAGTGGGGCGCGGCTATTCCAACCTGGAATTTGATTTGGATCGGGGCGTGCGCGGTCTGCGCTACGACCATGTCAGCCGCTTGCTGTGTGTTTTAACCGGCGCGGAGGATGCTCTGATCGTCAACAATAACGCAGCTGCCGTACTCCTGGTGCTCAACACGCTGGCTGAAAACAAGGAAGCCATCGTTTCGCGCGGCGAATTGATCGAAATCGGGGGCGAGTTTCGCATTCCGGATGTCATGACCAAAAGTAACTCCATTTTGCGGGAAGTGGGAACCACCAACCGCACAAGGCTGGCCGATTATGAAAAGGCCATCGGACCGAATACCGGCGTGATTCTGAAAGTGCACACCAGTAATTACCGCATTGTCGGTTTTACCGAAGAGGCGGAACTGATTCCTCTGGTGGCCCTGGGCAAGCATTACAATATTCCTGTCTTTGACGATCTGGGCAGCGGCTGCCTGCTCGATCTTGACCGATACGGTTTACAGCATGAGCCGACGGTTCGCGAAGTGCTGGATACGGACGTGGATGTGGTGACGTTCAGCGGTGACAAGCTTCTGGGGGGGCCCCAGGCGGGTATCATCGTCGGCAAGACAGACATTCTGACAAAAATCAAAAAGAATCCGCTGAACCGTGCGCTCCGGATCGACAAATTTACGCTGGCTGCTCTGGAAGCGACTCTGATGCGCTATCTTGCGCCGGAAACCGCTTCGCAGACGCTGCGTCCGCTCAAAGCCCTGACGGAGCCGGTCCGTGACGTGAAAAAGCGGGCGCGTAAGCTGATGCAGAAGCTCAGACACGCAGAACTTCCCGGTTTGTCCTTTGAACTGATGGATGAAAAAGCGGCGGCCGGCGGCGGCTCTCTGCCCATGCAGGAGATTCCTACGGTGGTGGTGGCGGTGAAATCCGCCAAAATGTCTTCCGTCCGGATGGAGTCCAGGCTTCGTCAGGCGGAAGTTCCGGTGATTGTTCGTGTGGACGAAGACAGGATTCTTCTGGATATGCGGACGCTGGCCGAAGAGGAGTTTCCTTTTGTGACGGACGCCCTGCGGCGCATGGAGCCATAATTTGTCTTCAGAATCTTCCGGAGACTTTGTCTTTTGGGTCAATCCTGAACAGGAGGGGCTGCGTCTGGATGTATTTCTGGCTAAAGCCAATTCCTCTTTTTCCCGGTCTCAAATTCAAGCCGCCATTGAAGATGGAGATGTCGCTCTCAACGGAAAAGCATTCAAAGCCGGCCGGCGACTCAAAGCCGGAGACAAGGTGGAGCTCAAAATCAAACCTGCCGTGGAAGCGGTTGCCGTGGCCCAGGAGATTTCGCTGAATATTGTTTATGAAGATGCTTTTCTGATTGTCGTGAATAAACCGGCGGGCATGGTTGTGCATCCGGCGCCGGGCAATCCGGACAACACGCTGGTCAATGCGCTGCTTTTTCATTGTCAGGACCTTTCCGGCATCGGCGGCATCTTGAGGCCGGGAATTGTGCATCGTCTGGACAAGGAAACTTCCGGATTGATCGTTGCCGCAAAGTCCGATGATTCTCACCGCAGGCTTTCCGCGCAGTTTGCCAAGCGCGATGTCTTTAAGAAATATGCTGCGCTGGTCTGGGGAGACGTCAAGGGAGCCAGCGGCGATATTTTTCTTTCGGTGGGACGCCATCCGAAAGACCGTAAAAAAATGTCCACAAAGAGCCGTCACGGCAAAGAAGCGCTGACGCTCTGGAAAGTGCGCGAACGCTTCGGCTTGGCGACGCTGCTGGATATTGAAATTAAAACCGGCAGGACGCATCAAATTCGCGTGCATTTGTCGGAACGGGGGTGGCCGGTGATCGGTGACGCGGTTTACGGCAGTCCGGCAAAATGTCAGAATGTGAAAAACGCGGCATTGAAAGCGCAGATCAAATCTCTTTCGCACCAGATGCTTCATGCCGCAGAACTTTCATTTTTGCATCCGCAAAGCCAGGAAAGAATGGTGTTTACGGCGCCGCTTCCGGAAGATATGCAAGGTCTGATCGACCGGTTGCGCCAGGAATCGCCTGCGTCTACGGAAAATGCTTTTTTCCGGAACTGGAAGGATGCCTTGAGGTAACGCCTGTGTTTGTCCGTTCCAACCATTTCGGTATTGAATATCTGCATTCCACCTTGCTTGGCCGGTGCGGTTTTCTGGAACATGCTTTTTGTATGCGGCATGGAGGTGTTTCCGGAGGAGATTATCACAGCCTGAACATGAGTTATCGTGAGGGGGATGATGAATTTCATGTCTTACAGAACTGGAACCTTCTTGCTTCGGCCTTTCGCATTCCGGTGGAGAAATTCCTGGTGCTCAATCAGGTTCACGGAAACGGCGTTCTGGTCATTGAAACGAAGGACGATCTTTCCGGTTCGCGAGAAACATTGCAATATGACGCGACGGTTACCCATTACGCCAACCTGGCCATTTGCATTAAAACAGCAGATTGTCTTCCCGTTTTTGTCGTGGATCCGAAAAATAAGGCCATTGCCGCCGTGCATGCGGGATGGCGCGGAACAGCTTTGGGAATTACCGCCGGGGCTGTTCAGGTGATGCGCGACCGTTACGGATCGCGGCCGGATGAACTTCTGGCGGCCGTCGGTCCCTCGATCGGACCTTGCTGTTATGAAGTGGATTCCGCCGTCGCCGACCAGTTTAAAAGCCATGCTGACCGGGACTTGTTTTTCCATGCGATAGAAAAAAAAGGACGCTGGATGCTGAATCTGCTGGAAGCAAACTTGTCTCAACTCCGGCGGGCCGGGCTTTCCGATGCCCGGATCGATACCGCCGGGATCTGCACCGTATGTCAGCAAAATGATTTTTTTTCGCACCGCGGATCGGGCGGCGTCACAGGTCGGCAGATCAACTTTTTGATGATCAGGCAAGAGGAACCCTGACCCGAATAATCTTCAGGACTGTTTACAGACCCGATGCACCTGTTTGATGTCCGTCAATCCCTGAAAAGCCTTGAGAATGCCATCCTGGTATAAAGTCAGCATGCCCTGTTCCATGGCAGTATTGCGAATCGCTTCAATGCCTTCGGTGTGCGCAAGCACTTTTTTTCGAATTTCATCCGAGTTGATCAGCAGTTCATGAATGCCGATTCGCCCCTTGTAACCTGTCTGGTCGCAGGCTTCGCATCCTTTAGGACGGTAGAGCTTCAAGCTGTCGGCATAGGGGATGTTTTGTTTTTCAAAAACAACGGCGCCGAAGCTTCCAGCAATAGCATCATATTCCTCACGGGACGGATGGTAAGCTTCTTTGCATTGGTTGCAAAGCGTTCGGACAAGCCGCTGCGCCAGGATGCCCAGCATGGAATCCGCAAAATTAAGGGGGTCGATTCCCATATCCAGAAAACGGGTGATGGTTTCCGGGGCGCTGTTGGTGTGCAGCGTACTTAGCACCAGATGTCCGGTCAGCGAAGCTTCCACGCCGATTTTGGCTGTTTCAAAATCCCGCATTTCACCCACCATGATCACGTCCGGATCGGCACGGAGAAAAGCGCGCATGGCGGCGGCAAAGTCAAACCCGATTTTGGGTTGAACCTGCACCTGTCTTAATCCCCGCTGGGTGATTTCCACTGGGTCTTCGGCCGTCCAAACTTTTCGGTCCGGCTTGTTGATATAATTCAAAATCGCATGGAGGGTTGTGGTTTTTCCGGAACCGGTTGGACCCACGCATAAAATTATCCCGTAAGGCTGATCGCAAATTTTCAAAAGCTCCCGATAATTTCTTTCGGACAGCTTCATGGCGGTCAGAGGCAGAGCTCCGCCTTTTGCCAGAATGCGCATAACGACATCTTCCACTCCGCCTTGTGTCGGAATGGTGGCGACTCGCAGTTCAATGTCTCCGGCAGTGGGGTGTTTTAATTTAATCTTTCCGTCCTGAGGCGTCCGTTTTACGGTAATGTCCAGATTCGACATGATTTTGATGCGTGAAATCAGCGCCGCCCGATAGCTATACGGCAGAGTTTGATACAGTTGACAGTCGCCGTCAATGCGATAGCGGACCTGTACGGTTTTATCGATGGTATCCGGTTCGATATGAATATCGGATGCCCGGCGGGCAAACGCGTCCTGGATGATCTTGTTGACCAGTTGGATGATGGCGCTGTCGGATTCCTGCACATCTTCTTCTTCAATGGTTTCCTGAGCGCCATCGCTGATGGCGATCTTGTCCATCAGGGCGTTGAAAGACTCTTCCGCATGTTCTTCCTGAAAGAAGAATTCGATGAACTTGATAATATCCTCCTTCAGAGCGACATCATATTGCACGGCTTTCATCTTCATCGACTTCTCGATGGAATCCCGCCGGAGAATGTCTTGCGGATCATCCATGATGACCCGCACGCCTTTCCCGGTCTTTTCCAGAGGCACCCAGACTTCGTTGGTCAGATATTCCTTTTTCAGGTTTTTCAGAAGATCGCCCGGTATCGGTGTTTTTTTATCGAAAGAGACGAATTTGCACTTCCAGAAGAATTCACAGGCCTTGCCGACATCTTCTTTGCGGAGATTGTATTTTTTGACCAGAATGTCCTGAAAAGGCTCTTTGGATTTTCGTGCTTCCTCCAGAACTAGCTCCATATCCTGCTTGGAAATCAGGCCGCGCGAAACCAGATAGTCGCCTTTGGTTCTTTTGGCCCGGGGATCCAATATCTGATCATTGTAAAAGGCGATCCCCAGCATTTCCGCAATGTCTTGCAGAAGTGCCGGTTCTTTTTCGCGAAGCGGCGCGTTGCCCTTTTTGTTGATGATTTCAATGACGCCCAGAATTTCGCCGCCGTAAAAAATCGGCATGGCCAGGATCTGACGGATCCGCAGTCCGAGCCGGCTGTCTTCGTCGCCTTTGGGACAGCATTCGGAATAGATTTCTCTTTGTTCGGGATCGCTCAAATCCGTGATGCGGATCATTTTGCCCGTATGGGCGATAAAACCGGGAAGGGTTTGTTGATCAAAGAAGGTTTTTTCCTCGGGGGCCTGTCCCTCTGTGCGAGTCAGGGTGTAAATCTCTTTATTGTTTTTATCCCGGAGATAGAGATGGGCGGCTTCCACCTGAAACAGATCCATCAGAATCGGCGGGGCTTCCAGCAGGATATCTTTTGCGCCTGCCGCGATGTTGATACAGTTGGTCAGGGTTTGCAGTATCTTTTGCTGTTTCAGAGCTTCCTGTAAAGAGGTGATTTTATTTTGATCCGGCATCATTAAGCATCCTTTTTCCCGCGGTTTTTTGTCACTTTTCCTTCGTGGTTTTTTTTGCTACGAAATCAGCGTATTCCATATCCATTCCGGATGTATGAGCGGCAAGCCAGTCTTTCAAAAACACGACCATTCTGTAGCCCAGATCTTTGTTCCCTGTGTCGTAATCCTTGAGAAATTCTTCCACCTGCTCGATAAATTTATCATGTTCCCGGGTGTGCAAGGTCAGACCGGGAAACTGGTAGTTCATCATGGTGACTTGCTCTTCATGGAAGTGAACGGTTGTATAATTGACCAGCTCGCTGATGATGGTCAACATATCCTCCGCCCCGCTTTCAAAGGCGTCGATCAGCTGATTGGTAATATCAAAAAGTTTTTTGTGCTGATCGTCGATTTTGCTTATATGAACGCTGATTGCCGGACTCCATTCCAGATGCGTGATTTTGTTCATTGGGCTTGTCTCCTTTGGTCTTTATGGATTGGTTTTATTAATATATTTTTTACCTCCATCTGTCAATGGTTCATCCTGGCATCGCCTGGGTCTGGAGAATTTCGTTTGACATAAAGAATCAATTTATCTAAACTTTTCAATGAATCATCAGAGAAGATCTTGTCACCAATGATCAAGGCTTTTGCTTTGGAACGCGGAAAGGAATCAGGTTATGGTAAATCGGAATTTATGCAAATGGGCTGTGTTGCTGATCTGTCTTGGGCAAATGGTTTTTCCTTTTTTTTCAGCCGTTGCCAATATTCATCCGCTGGCGGGGGTGACGGACAAAAATACGGCGGGAATTCAGGACATCGATATTACGATATCCCTGGACTGGGATCCGGCTGTGGTTGCTGGAAATGAAGCCAATCCGAGGGGGTATACCAAAGCGGAATTTCAGGATGTGATTGAAAGTTATGCCCAGTCGGTTTTTGCCATGACCAATGGCCGGCACCGGATCAGAAACGTTTATGTTTTTACAAAAAAAGCCTATTGGGATCTGGTGGATGTCCGCATAATCAGCACGCAGGCCGGCCGTTGCGGCGCCCATGTTTCCTACTGGAAAAAAGTGTCGGGGAGTATTGAAATTTATGTCTATGAGAACTATGACAAACAAAAAAACGAATGGGCCTTTAATCAGTATCCGGGGCCGGTGCTTGCCCATGAATGCGGCCATTACATTTACGGCGTTTTTGATGAATACAGGGAGATGGGAGAAAAGGGGAAAACGATTGCCCAACTGAAAAAGGAAAATGATTTGTCCTGGCCCGCGAAGGATGACGATGGAACCCAGCAGTCGATCATGAACGGGCATGATTTGTATCCCAACTGGTTTTCGGTGCAATCCGCTTATCATACTGCCGTATCTAAAAACTCAGCTCAGTATCGCATGTTTGAAAAATCCATCTGGGACACGCTGACCAGTGATCCGAGAGGGGATCATGAAAATGCCCGCAACTATCAGCGCATCTGGTTTGACGCTTTTAAAAACATGAAAGTCGTGTCGGAGAAAGATCGTCTGGCCAAACAGTATGATGCTTTGGCTGGGTATGACGAGGCGCCTCTGAAAATTGTCTGGATGAAGGATACCTTTTATCTTCTTCTGGTTTTGGATAATACGACGCCGGTTGCTGATTGGTCTAAAACGCTGAATATGGGGGCATCCGCCGTAAATGCGACGAAGGCGGGCGATTTGTTGAGCGTTTTGGTTGGAAACCGTGTGGCCATTGACAAAACCCAAATTACTGCAGCCAACAAATCAGGATTGATCCTTCAAGTTTCTTCCCTTGGCCAAGGGAGCGCCTCATCCGTTGAAAATTCCCTAAAGGCGGCCCTCGCCCAAATCAACCAGTATCGGACGGAAACAGGAACCGAGGCCACTTATCTTGTCTACCTGCTGACGGCTGGAAATCCATCTGTTTCCGTGGAGGTGGGAAAAATGTTTGCCAGCGCTAAAGCATTGCTGGAAGTGGCGTCTTTTTCTCAGGAATCAACAAAAACCGAGCAATTTGCCGCGTTGCAGTCCAAGGAAAATATTTCTGTCGCGGAGGTTGCCAGATTAACGGGAGGAAGAACCAATATCTCTTTGTCTTCTTTGGAGCTGGAATCTCTGATTTCCAGAGCCCTGGGAGCGATGCAGGGAGACAATTCGGCGGGCATCCATGCGCAATATTTCCCCGAACTTTTAAAAGATGGTGCTTCTCAGGCTATGCCTTTTAAAATCGGTCCGCAGGATAAAATGGTTGAGGTTGCTTTGCTTGTGGCTGAAGAAGATTGGAATCATGCCCGGCCGTCGCTTGTTGATCCCGCGGGTCATGTAATCGCACAAACAAGCCTTCCCGCTGGCGTCACGCTGGAGAATGATCCCGATGCCGGCGTGTGGGTTTATAGCATTGATCCAGCATTGTATTCCGGCGCTCAGGGGATCTGGTCGGCAAAAATAACCGCAACTGCGCAGATGAAGGAAACGCTGGCGATGTATGCTTCTTCTGAATCTCCTTTGTCATTTGCCGTGGAAGTTGCGGAAACTCCGCTTTTTGGATACGTGGCCAGGGCTTATCTGGCGGCGGACCGACCAATTATCAATGCCCGCGTTACAGCCAGTATTTTCAACAGGGAAGGAGATGTTTTGGAAAAACTGACGCTGTTGGATAATGGGCTAAACGGGGACGTCAAGGCGGGGGATGGAATCTATTCGGCGCGAATCGTCTCTGCGCCCCGCGATGAAGAACATGACATTGTTGCCTGGGCGGACGACAATAACGGCCAGGCCCTGGAATCAGACAGAAATAAAGCTCTTGTCTCCAATGATTATGTCAATGAAACGCCAACCGGTGCCTTTCAGCGAACGGATGAATGTTCTTTCATCATGACCTTGAGTGGATCGGAAAGTTCTTCGCGCTGCTTTATCGCCGAAGCGGCCTATCGCACGCCGCTGGATCCGCATGTGGATGCTCTGCGCGCTTTTCGCGATCGCTTTCTTTTGACGAACGGACCAGGCCGGATGCTTGTCCGTTTCTATTATATGTATTCTCCGGATTGGGCGGCTTTTATCAGGAAGCATGAGATGGCGCGCGGGATTGCGCGGGGGGTGCTGACGCCTGTGGTCTATGTTGTCCGGTATCCGCTGTATTCCGCGGTTTTATTCCTGACGGTTATGATTTTGGTCGGCTACAGGATGCGTCGCAAATCTGATGCATAAGCAGAGAATGGTTATTGGCCGATTTCGTTCAGAGCTGCCAGAAAACAATCCATTTCTTCATCGGTTCCTATGGAAACCCGAAGGAAGTTGTCGATTTTCGGTTTGTCGAAATATCGAACCAGAATGCCTTTTTCCCTTAACCGCAGAAACAGTTCGCGTCCGGGGCGATGCGGATGGCTGATGAAAATGAAATTCGCTTCGGAGGGAATGACGCGGTAACCCATTTTTTTAAGTTCTTCTGATATTCGCTCGCGGGTATTGATGATTTTTCGTCTGGTTTCCTGAAAATAGGCATCGTCCTGAAGAGCCTGAAGCGCTCCGGCCTGGGCCAGACGGTCCACCGTATAGGAATTGATGGAATCTTTCACGCGGATAATGCCTTCGATCAGCTCTTCGTTCCCCAGGATGAATCCCACACGCAATCCGGCCAGCGCATGCGATTTGGACAGGGTTCGGATCACCAGCAGATTCGGATACCGGTCAATCAGACCGGCGGCGGTCCGGCCGCCGAAATCAACGTAGGCTTCGTCCAAGATGACCACGTGGCTTTCGTTGTGCTGAAGAATGACTTCAATGTCTTCCAACGCAACGCCCTTGCCGCTTGGCGCATTGGGATTGGCGACAATGATGCCGCCGTTATCCTGGAAGTAACCTTCCAGAGGAATGTTGAATTCATCATCGACCGGAATCAGTTGGTAAGGAATTTGGAAAAAGGCAGCGTAAACCGGATAGAAACTGTAAGTAATGTCTGCAAAAAGCACCGGTTGGCCGGTTGGTTCAAAAAAAGCCGGAAAACAAAACGCCAGGAGTTCATCTGAACCATTGCCAATGTACACGTTGTTTTTTTTCAGATCAAAGCGATGGGCAATGTCATTTCTGAGTTCTTTCCCATCCGGGTCAGGATAAAGACGCAGGGTTTCGTCGGTGGCGCGCCGGATGGCGTCGAGCGCTTTGGGTGAGGGTGGATAGGGGTTTTCATTGGTGTTGAGTTTAATATATTGCCGGTCTTTGGGTTGTTCTCCGGGAACATACGGCGTGATGTTTTTGATGGTTTGGCTCCAGAATCGGTTCATCTTTGTTGATCCATTTCTTAATTCCTTTAACGTACTTGACGGTGGTGATGGTTATCTTCTTTTTTGATGTCCAGGTCCTCAGTAACCAAGTTCCAGCGGAGTTAAAATAACAGTGAATTCCGTAAGCATGGGCTTATAGGAAAGAATGGAAGTGATTCTGCATACGGAAATGGCGGGATTACAGTCCATACAGCGACCTGTTTTGGCGCAGGGGGTGTTCAAGTTGAGCCGCTTGCAGTTTTTTGGCGACGCGACATTTTTGATTCGCCAGATGGCTTCATCCAGAGTGCCGGTGATCTTGTTATAGCCGATGACGGCGATGACGTGTCCGGGACCGAAAATCATGGCCGCCACCCGGTTGCCGACTCCGTCTATGTTGACCATCTCGCCATCTTTGGTGACGGCATTGATGCCGGTCAGGAAATAGTCGGCTGTAAGTTCTTTTTTTCGGATGTCATTTTTTTCGGCGGCGCTTTTGTCCGGGTCCCAATGATCGAAGACAGTGTTGCCCCTTGATTTTAAAAGAACATCGATGCCTGCTTCTCGAATGGTTACGGATCCGCCCAGGCCGACCGTTTTGCCTGGCGGTATGGTTTTTTCAATAAAATCTCTGATTTCTTCCAGAGAATCTAAAATGATGGCGTGAAATCCTCTTGCCGTCAGCCTGTTTCGCAATTCGTCAAGCACGAGGCTCTGATACCATACCGGAACGCCGCCAATATCTTCCATCATTTTCCAGTTCCTTATTCAAAGACTTTCCGCAGGATGTCTCCGGCCAAGCGGACGTCAGGATGGGCCATCCAGCTTGTTTTTTTCACCGTTAACGCCCAGCTTGGTCATTTTATCGGTAAAGGTATTGCGGTTGATTCCCAAAAACGCCGCTGCAGAGCTTTTTACATAATTGGAACGCTTCAACGCGATATTAAAAAGGCCTTTTTCCACCATGGCCATAACTTCGGCATGCAGCCTGCTTTTACCGCCGCCGGAAACCGACAAAACCGTCGCCAGTTCATCCAGCTTTTTTTCCAAAATTTTTTCAACGGCTGAATAAAGCATTTCCTGAACATCCGCTTCCCCGGCCGGCTTGTTTGATCTAAGTGCTTTCATGGTCGTAAGGCTCCCGCATATCTCCAACGTCTCAATTTGAGTAAGCTTTTCCATTTTCTGGAATGCCGATTTCAGCCTGCGCCGGACGTTATGGCTTCAGAAATTTTGTCAGGATAAGCGCCGTGATGACCAACAGGGCGATCCAGGTTAATACGACGAGAGATTTCCGTTCGATGGGATTCTCCAGGTACTGGTTTACTTCTGCCTCGACTTTTTCCGTTTCAAGTTTATCCGCGAGATAGCGGACGAGAAGCGTATGATCCTGCAGAAGATTGGAAAAGATATAAAATCCTTTGGTGGTGGTCAGAAGGAAGTATGCCTTGCTGCGCAAAACGACCACGCCCAGATGAGTGATTTCCGCCCAGGTCAACTGTTTGACACGGAAGAATTTTTGAATGCGCAGACCGTCTTTGGAGACCAAGAACTCTCTTTCGTTGATTTCAATCGCAACCAGTGTCGCTCCGATCCATAAAACGGCAAACAGGATTCTTTCCCAGGTTGGACCGCCATAAAAGCTTGATAATAGCAGGATCAATAAAAGAACGGCAACCACCGCGAAAGGAACCCGGAAGGCTTTTTTGATCCGGTAAGCCTGATTCATGATTTGGCTCCGTTTGACGGTGATGATGATCGGACAAAGGTTCCGCTTTTGCCGCCGCTTTTTTCCAGAAGAAGAATATCGCTGATGATCATTTCTTTATCCACGGCTTTACACATATCATAAATGGTCAGCGCGGCGATGCTAACCGCTGTCAAGGCCTCCATTTCCACTCCGGTTTGTCCCACGGTTTGGACCTCAGCCTTAAGAAGAACGCGGGACTGTTTCCGGTCGATGGTAAATTCGATGTCAATTCCCGTTAAACCCAGTGGATGGCAAAGGGGAATCAGCTCGCCAGTTTTTTTTGCCGCCAGGATGGCCGCGATTTTGGCGGTGGTCAGTACGTTGCCCTTCGACATTTGGCCTTCTTCCAGAAGCGCCAGGGTCGTGCTTTTCATGCTGATCTGACCGCCGGCCAGAGCTCTGCGGACGGTTTGCGCTTTGCCGGTTACATCGACCATTTGCACATGGCCTGCATCATTGACATGGGATAATTTTTTCATGGCGGCTAAAACATCAATCTGCTTGATATTTATATCGGTTAAAATTTGTGCAGACCCTAGCATAGCGCTTCGGGCGAGTCAAGAAAGTCGAAATAATTTTTTTTTCGATGAAAAAACTTGATATAAATACGGCAATTAGCTAGGAGTTTGAGAAAATAGGAAAATGATGACCGGGAGCATCAACGTGTTTGTGAAAGTGCTCAGTATGAGTGTTATTGGCATGGAATCCCACCCTGTACAGGTGGAGGTGGATATTTCGCAGGGGTTGCCGCAGTTTTACACAGTGGGGTTGCCGGATGCTTCGGTGAAGGAAAGCCGGGACCGCATCAAGGCGGCCATCAAGAATTCCGGCTATCCTTTTCCCCGGGATCATGTGACGGTCAATCTGGCGCCTGCGGATATCCGGAAAGAGGGAACAGGCTTTGATCTGCCCATTGCCGTCGGCATTCTGGCGGCGCAGGGCATGATTCCCGAATCCTCTCTGCAGAAGTGTTTTTTTAGCGGTGAGTTGTCTCTGGATGGCAGCATTAAGGGGGTTCGGGGAATATTACCCGCAACCTTCAAGGCCGGAGAACTGGGGCTGCAATCGGTTTTTGTGCCCGAGGACAATGCCGCGGAAGCAGCGATGGTCGGAGGGATTTCTGTTTACGGAGTGAAAACGCTTCCTGAGGTTGTCGAATTTTTATCGGACAGGCAGCCATTGGAAACTTTTTCGCTGGATGCGGAAAAACTTTTTTTTCAGGGACAGCGCTACGATGTTGATTATGCTGAAATCAAGGGTCAAAAACAGGCGTTGCGGGCGCTGGAAATAGCGGCGGCAGGCAATCACAACGTATTGATGATTGGTCCGCCCGGTTCCGGAAAGAGCATGCTGGCCAAAAGGCTTCCCACGATTCTGCCCGGTCTTACATTTGAAGAAGCCATTGAAGTTACAAAAGTATTTTCTGTATCTGGTCTGCTGGGCGCAGGCGAAACCCTGATGGCGACCAGGCCGTTTCGGTCACCTCATCACACCATTTCGGATGTCGGTCTGGTGGGAGGAGGGCAGATGCCGCATCCGGGTGAAATCAGTTTGGCTCATTTGGGAGTGCTTTTCCTGGATGAACTGCCGGAATTCAGAAGAAACACGCTGGAAGCGCTGCGTCAGCCGCTGGAGGACGGCGTCATCACCATTACCCGTTCCGCGGTTACCGCCTCATTTCCGGCGGAATTTATGCTGGTGGCGGCGATGAATCCCTGCCCCTGCGGCTATTTTGGGGATCGCGTCCGCAGTTGTCGCTGTTCACCTCAACAGATCCGTCAATATCAGGCAAAAATATCCGGTCCGCTTCTGGACCGGATTGACCTGCATGTCGAGGTGCCGTCCATCCGATACAGAACGTTGACGCAAAAGGAAACTGGCGAGTCCTCTTCTTTGATGAAAAGGCGCGTGGATGAGGCCCGAAGACGGCAAAAAAGCCGTCTGGGGAACGTAGGAGGGGGAACTAATGCCCGGATGACGGAAAAGCAAATCCGGTCTTTTTGTGCGATTGACGAAGAATCGCATGCGTTGATGGAAATGGCCATTGAAAAACTGGGTCTTTCCGCGCGCGCCATGAACCGGATCCTGAAGGTATCCCGCACGATTGCGGATCTGGATGGACAGGAAAACATCGGAGCCGTCCATGTTGCGGAAGCCATTCAGTATCGAAGCCTTGATAGGAGGATGGTTTAGTGGTATGGAACCCGTCAACCGGCGATAATGAGCCGGTTGCAATTTCTGACAAAAGAGGAAACTATGAAAATTAAAATTATTGAAGCTCTGCCCAAATATCTGAAACCCAAACCGGATGAAAAAAAGCTGGGTTTCGGACAGCATTTTACCGATCACATGTTTACCATGAAATATCTCGAAGGGGACGGTTGGTATGATCCGGTGATCGAACCGTACCATTATTTGCAGCTGGATCCGACAGCCATGTGTCTTCACTACGGCCAGGAAATCTTTGAAGGTCTGAAAGCCTACCGTGGGAAGAATGATGAAATCTATCTTTTTCGTCCCATGGAAAACATCCGGCGCATGAATGTCTCCGCGGAAAGGCTGTGCATGGCGCCCATTGATGAAACGGTATTTCTGGATGCTCTGAAACAATTTGTCCTGCTGGAAAAAGAATGGGTGCCGCGCGAAGCGGGGGCGTCTCTCTATATCCGGCCGACCATGATCGCCACGGAAAGGGCCCTGGGTGTTCATCCGTCCAGAGAATATCTTTTCTTTATCATTGCCGGGCCGGTGGGCGCTTATTACGCGCATGGGTTTGGGCCGACCAAGATTTTTGTTACGGAGGAATATGTTCGAGCGGCTCCGGGAGGCACGGGAAATATCAAATCCGCCGGAAACTACGCCATGAGTCTTTATGCCAGCCGTATTGCCAGTGATATGGGGTATACCCAGGTGCTCTGGCTGGATGCACGGGAAAATCATTATGTCGAAGAGGTGGGAACGAGCAATATCTTTTTCGTGATCGGTGATCAGTTGGTCACACCGCCGCTTAGTGGAACCATTTTGCCGGGGGTCACGCGTGATTCCGTGATCAAACTGGCGGCACATCTTGGAATCAATGTGGATGAACGGCGTTTGACCATTACGGAAGTAATTGACGCCATTGAAAAAGGAACGCTCAAAGAGGCTTTTGCCACCGGAACAGCTGCCGTCATTTCTCCGGTTGGACAAATTTATTACCACAAGAAGGAATATCTCATTCATGATGGAAAAACCGGCCCGCTTGCCGAAAGATTCTATAATGAAATCGTGCAGATTCAGTATGGAAACCAGGAAGATCCCTTCGGCTGGCGCATGCAGATTGCATGAAGGCCATGGCAAAAAATCGGCGCCGATCCATTTTTTCCTTCTGAAAACCGGCATTTGGATTTGCATTCCACAGTACTGTGGAAAAGCCTGTGGATAAGCCTGTGGATAAAAACGGTAAGTGTGTAATGTTTCGACTTTCGAACCGACTTGCTCAAGATTTGAGCATATATTTATATGAATGATATCAGTTATTTATGGATATGATTCGGTATTTTGGGCACTTAGCGCTCCTCTTTCGCAAAGTTATGCACTTTGTTAAAAAACAGTAGGTTCCTCCGCATTTTAAAAGGGTTGAGCATGCAAATGATTAAAAAAATTTATACCTTACGAAAAAGAGCCGCGATGGCGGCGGTTCTTGCCGCCATCCTTTTGACCGCTTGTCCAGGTTCGTTTTGCCTTGCCGCACAGCCGCCGAAACTGGAAGAAGTCGTCAATCGGCTTCAGCAAATGTATGAAAAGACCCATGATTTTCAGGCTAATTTTATTCAGGAAACGACCGTGAAATCCATTCGGAAAACCGATGTGGAATCGGGGAGGGTCTATTTTAAAAATCCCCGGCAAATGTTTTGGGATTATCAGAAGCCCAAAGCTAAAAAACTGATTATTCAGTCAAAAAAATCATGGCTTTATCTGCCTTTGGAAAAGACGGTGTATGTTCAGGACTCCGAACAGATTTTCAGGTCCCAGGCGTTAATCAAATTTCTGTCCGGACTGGGAAAATTGAGCGATGACTTTACCATCCGTTACTCCGTGCCGGACGCGGTGGACAAAAACGGCAATTTTCAGCTTCAGTTGCACCCACGTGAACAAGGCGCATCCTATCAATATCTCCAAATGACGCTTGCGAAGAATGACTTTCATATCCTCTGTGTCAGTTTTGACGATTTGATGGGCAATTCCACGGTGCTGAAATTTTCCGGTATAAAAATGAACACCGGTCTCTCCTCGAAAATATTTCAGTTTCAGCCACCGCCGGACGTCAGTATTTTTAAGATGCCTCAATAGTGGATAGGGAATGATCTTTCTTGCTGCTTTGGCTTTGCCACGGTCATCCAAAGAAACGTTTCACCGCCAATCTCACGATAGCGGGACGATTCGATGATAAAGCCGTTGTCTTGCAGGTTTGCGGACAGATTTTCCGGTGTGGTGTGGCTGTAGAATAAGTTTTCTCCCATAAATTTCTTGAATCCGTTGAATATGTCCGCCCCTGTGTATTCCTTCGTGGCGTAAGTGAAAAGCAGTTTTCCGCCGGGGCGAAGCCAGTGATGGATTTTCTGGAAAATGGCGTTGTGGTTTTCATGTTCGATGTGGAAAAGGCAGTAGATGATGGTGACTGCGTCAAATTGTTCGTCGGGGAATTCCACTTCCCGGATGTCGGCGAAGATGGTTTTCATTTCCGGTTGAAAGCGATGGGCCATTTCCAGCATGCGGAAAGAAAAGTCAACGCCTGTCACTTGCCAGCCTCTGGTGATGAAATAAGCGGGAAACGGTTCTCCCGCGCCGCAACCCAGATCCAGAAGAAAGCCGGGACGATCGGGAAGTCTGAGACGGAAATCCTCCAAAACCTCCGACATGTCAAATGCATTGCGGTTTTTTTCGTAGGTTTCGGCGAAACGGTCGTAGATTTGCTGCAGTTCATGACTCATGGTGCCCTGATTACCAATGAAAAGGATTTTCCCGATGGAAATCGGGCGTCAGGGCGTGATCGCTTACCTCCTGGACAAATAGGTTTTCAAAGCCCAGATCAAGAGCGAAGTCCAGGATTTGCGCGTATTCATCCGCTGTAATTCTGCGGCCCAGATGCGGAGAGTTTTTCACTGGGCCTATCGGCGTATATTGCGACATCAGGCTGATCGGAACACGGGTGGAGATTTCGTTTTTCAGCAGTTTTAACGCTTTCCGTGAATTTTCCAGTCTGCCGGGCAAAACCAGATGGCGGATGAGAATTCCTTTTGTTGCGATCTGATGATCGGTTTCCAAATCATCTCCTACCTGCCGGACCATTTCATGGATCGAGGCCAGCGCCAGGCGTGGATAATCCGGTGCGTCGGAGAAGAGCAGGGCATCCTCTTCCAGGCCGTATTTGAAATCCGGCAGATAAATGTCCACCATGCCGTCCAGCATTCTCAAGAGGTCGGGACTTTCATAGCCGCCGCAGTTGTAAACAAACGGAATCGTCAGTCCCTGCATGCGCGCTATGCAGAGAGATTCCATCAGAAGCGGTGTCTGTGGGGTCGGAGTGACCGGTTCGATATTATGGCAGCCGCTTTTCTGAAGGTCGAGCATGACCTTTGCCAGTTCCAGCACGGTCAAATGGCGTCCATCGGCTTTGTGTGAAATTTGATAATTCTGGCAGTAAACGCACCGCAAATTACAGGAAGAAAGAAAAATGGTTCCGGCGCCGCCTGTTCCGGAAAGGGGCGGCTCTTCACCGGAATGGGACAGGGCGCAATCCATGACGATGTCGGCTGGAAGGCGGCAATAGCCAAGCTCTCCGCGGGTCCGGTCCACTTGACAGGCCCGGGGGCAGAGTGTGCAAGATCGGTAAATATCGAGCAATTCCTGAATACGCATTACATTTTTTCCACGACTTTTCTGATTTTTCCGCTTTCCACCAGTTCCAGAAAGATTTCTCCCAGAGGAGCGGACAAATCCGCGGCTTTTTTCCAGTTGGTGATTCTCTGTTTATGGTTGTCGATGTATCGGGTAAAATCGTCACGGTCGGGAATTTTGCCCTCCGGAAGTTGCTCAATAAAGCTTTCAGAAGGAAAGACCATGACAACATTGCTCAAGGATTGTTCGTCCGGAAGACGTCGCTGGATTCTTTTGTCCAGCCAGCCGGGGATGATCCGTTCCTGGTGATGAAAAAAAAGCACCAAATCATTTTCCTTTGCTGCAAATTGGTGGGACAGGTGATAGTCAATCAGGCCGCCGTCGCGGTAAACGCCGCGGGGTGCGTTAAAAATATTTTTCACGCCGGCCACGACCAGCGGAATGGCACCGGAGGCCATGACGGCGTATTTAAAATTGGCTTCGTTGATTCGCACATATTTCCCCCGGAATTGAGGTTGAAAGCAAAAAGCAGGAGGTTTGATTCCGTTGAAAAAAACCACTCTGTCGGCAAAACGGTAAAGATGGTTGCGGTTCAACCAGTTCATCAGATAGCAAACGGCAAGGCCGCCGGTTTGCAGCATCCGGATTTCAGAGGCGACCAGGTGCTTCGCACGGGCGGTAATGACCGAAAGACGATAACGCTTGTTGGCCAGGGCAAACGGCAGGGCGTCGTCCTCGATATATTGATTCAGAATCTGGAGGAACTTGTCCAGGATGGTTTTGGGAGTGTCCTTACGGGTGAAATGGGCGGTGATGTATGCGTTCATCAATTTCTGATAGGATTCGCAGGCTTGTGGTTGAAGCCAGGCAGCAAAACGCCAGGCGCCGGCGGAGGAGCCCACCAGAGAAACGGCGCGTTTTCGCCCCAGCAGGTTTTGTTGAAGAAGCGCCTGGTCTAGGCCGCTGGTGACAAGCCAGCGGGGACCCACCGCCGCTCCAAAACAGGCAGAGACCGCGTCAAAGGTAAATCCGCCGTCTTGAAGAATTTCGTAAGCATTTTTTCCGGCTTTAATGCGTAATCGGTTCATAAGAAATAATCCGGGCAAAGACCTTGACACACCATCTTTTGTCCTGTAAAAAACCGCCAACCTTCGGCGATGGAGATGCCCAACGGTCAAACTCATGGTGAATCGTTGCGGCTTTTATCAATAATTTCAGAAATTGCAAGTCATTTTCATATCTTCACAAAGAGGAAACCACATGGATCTTCAAAAGACTGTAAAAGAAATCGCTAAAGACGCGCAGACAGCATCACGGCGTCTCTCCCGTATGTCGTCAAACGCCAAAAATGACGTTCTCCTCAAAATGGCCGATGAACTGGGAAAACGTCGTCATTTCATTCTGGAGGAAAACGGCAAGGACGTGACCCAGGCGAGGCATAAAGGTCTTTCCTCCGCGATGATTGACCGGCTGACCCTGAAAGATGCCACGTTGGAGGCGATGGCCAAAGGACTTCACGAAGTGGCCGCTTTGCCCGACCCGGTGGGTCAGGTGACCTCTATGTGGCGGCGTCCCAATGGTCTTTTGGTCGGCCGGATGAGAATACCGCTGGGGGTGATCGGTATCATCTATGAATCGCGTCCCAATGTCACGGTGGACGCTTCCGCTTTGTGTCTGAAATCAGGAAATGCCGTGATTCTGCGCGGCGGGTCGGAAGCGATTTTCTCCAATCTGGCCATTGCCTCCGTTTTGCAGGATGTGTTGCGGGAAAGTCCGCTGCCGGACAAAGCCGTGCAGGTCATTCCCTTTACCGACCGTGAAGCCGTCACCGCCATGCTTCAGCTTGAGGAATATATTGACCTGATTATTCCCAGAGGCGGCGAAGAACTGATTCGCGCCGTGGTCGCCCAATCCAGAATTCCCGTGATCAAGCATTACAAAGGGGTCTGTCATCTCTTTGTGGATAAGACGGCGGATATGGATATGGCGGTGAGCATTTGCGTCAATGCCAAAGCTCAACGTCCGGGGGTGTGCAACGCGCTGGAGACGCTCCTGGTGCACGAGGACATCGCGCCATTGTTTTTACCGAAAGCGGCCGACTCTCTCCGGAAGGCCGGCGTTCTGCTCAAGGGCTGCGAAAAGACCAGAAAGATTCTGGATTCTATTGAAGCGGCAACGGAAGAAGACTGGTACGCGGAGTATCTGGACCTGATTTTGTCCGTGAAAGTTGTCGCCTCGATGGATGAGGCCATTTCGCATATCGAAAAATACGGATCGCTGCATACGGAATCCATTGTTACCAAGGATTATACCAATGCGCAGCGCTTTTTAAATGAAGTCAATTCTTCCACGGTGGCGGTCAATGCCTCCACCCGTTTCAGCGACGGATTTGAATTGGGACTGGGGGCGGAGATCGGCATATCCACCACCAAGCTCCATGCCTTTGGTCCGATGGGGCTGGAGGAGCTGACCACATCCAAATTTATCATTTATGGCGATGGCCAGATTCGCAAATGAAGTGGGGCCTTTTCGGCGGGACATTCGATCCGATCCATTTCGGGCATTTACGTGTTGCCCAGGAACTGGCCGGGTGTCTGGATCTGGATCGCGTGATCTTTATTCCGGCAGCCTTTCCACCCCATAAATCCAGCCGGACGCTTGCGTCCTTTGAACATCGTCTGCAGATGCTGCAACTGGCGATTGCCGGAAATGATCTTTTTTCTTTTTCGGATGTGGAAGCCAGGCGGAAGGGCAAATCCTATTCGATTGATACGGTCCGGCATTTTTCAGATTCTTGCGACCCAAACGTAAAGTTGTACTTCATGATGGGGCAGGACGCATTTGATGCGATTACCACCTGGCATCAATGGGAACAACTTCTCGCGCTTTGCCGGTTCATCGTCATGACCAGACCCGGCTATGCCAACCAGGGCCTGGAAAATATTTTGCCCGCCCGTTTAGCCAGAAGTTTCACTTATGATGAAGTCCTGGACGGGTATTCGGGGCAAAGCGGTTGTGGAATATTTTTTCGACGCGTCACGTTTCTGGATATTTCGTCTTCGATCATCCGCGATCAGATCAAGTCCGGCCAATCCGTTCGCTATCTCTTGCCGGACAATGTAATCCGCCATATCTCAGAACACCGCCTGTATGCAGAATAAGATGATGCCTACAGGATCTTTTTGAAGCTTGTGCAATCCGGGTCAGTGTTTCATAAAACGCCGCCAAAGGTTGAAACCGGAAAAGGATTTCATGGCACGCTCCTGACTGTAATCTCTTGAAAAGTATGCAATCAGGCGCCTTCCTCCGTCTTTCCATTGTGTTTCTTCCGTCAGAAGACGCATAATGAAATTTCCCCTGCCTCTGGGATTTAACAGATTGTTCCTGCTGGTCGGATCGTAAAAAGTTTTGTAGTCGAATCCTTCTCCCTCATCAATCACTTCCAAGACGGCGTCATTGCCGTAGCGGCGGCGGACGATGATCATTTTCCGCGGATCTTCATGATTACCGTGACTCCAGGCGTTCACCATGGCTTCGTCGAGCACCATGCGCAAGCGGGTTTTCGGCGAAACAAACCCTCTGACCTGCCATTCCCGGCTGATTTTGGTATAAAGCTGTTTGACGCAATCATCCAGATCGTCCAGGTTTTTCGGCCGAACAATATCTTCATATTCATAATCTCCGCTTTCAAGTTCCAGCCCCAGCAAAGTGATGTCATCATAAAGACTCTGTGGAGCCATGACTTTGTCACCCTCCCGGCCGTTAATCCGGTTGAAGAGGCGCGCCATCAGCACGGAGACCGGCAGGCGCGGTTCGTTTTTCAACATGGCCTCAAGCATGTCTCGTAAGTCGTCTGCATTGAGAACCGGCTTGCCGGACATGTGCGGCATATCGGTAAGACCGTCCGTGAAAAAAATGAGCTGATCTCCCTCAAGAAGCTCGACTGTCCCGTTTTGATAATCCAGGCTTCGTTCAATTCCGACGGGCAGATTTCTTCCCCGTCCGTCCAGCGCGGGTAGGCAGGCCACCTCCCGGCCGCGAATCAGCAGAAAAGGTGGATGACCGGCGGAAACATAACGCATGTGCAGGGATTCATGGTGGATTTCGGCATCCAGTGAAGTGAAAAAGTTTTCGTCTCCGAAAAAAGGGAGTCCGCAGATTTCGAAATTGAGGCGGCTGATGGTTTCTCCGATCGGCAAATCCGGATTTTGAACCAAAAGAGCATTGTGGATCAGATCGGTGATGATGCTTCGGAGAATGCAGCCCACTTCATGGCCTGACTGGTCTTTCAGGCTGATGGCCGTCTTGGAGAGATCCGGATGGCCACCGGTGAAATTCTTGATGAAATAGTGATCACCTCCCTCGGTATGGCAGGGGAGGTAGCAGGCGGTAAAAAACAGCTCGATATTGCCGGGAAGAAGGGTGTGGCGGTTTGGGCGGTAATTGATCATGGACAGGATGTTTTTGGCCAAATCAATATTGATTTCCTGCTTGGAGAACAGATCCTGAAGGTTTTGATTGGCGGCGGTCAGTTCATAGGTGCGCTCTGTTACCCGCTGTTCCAGTTCGGCATGGGCTCTCTGCAAGGCTTCCTGCGAACGGCGTCGGACAATGGCCATGCCGGTCATGTACGTAAACGTTCTCAGTGCGTCGTCGGGAACAACTTCCTGGCCTTCTCCCAGATAAATCACGCAGGTGCCGAGAATTTCCTCTGCGTAGATGACCGGTAAGGCAATGATTTGCCGTAATCCGGCCGCGGCCATGACCACATCAGACAATTCCGTTGGAATGGCTCCGAAGGACAGTTCATGGAGATCTTTCGGTCTTTGAATCCGTTCCCGAAGCATCTGATCCAGATTGTCGGAGCTGACCGGCATGCGCATCTCAAATACCTCCGGGCCGAAAAAAACGCTTGCGACATCAGACGCCTGAGGATCCAGGGACAGAGAAGACACGGTCAGTTCCCTGGTGGAAGGGGAATAAACGGCTAAAGAAGTTGCCAGGGCATTGGTCAGAAGGCGCAGGGAAACGGCAATTTTTTCATGCAGTTCTTTCATGCTTCCGGTTTCGGTGAATGTGATCGAAATGGCGTTGAGCTGCTCATGGTAGGAAGCCAGCATACGGAAGCTGTGTTCACTGACTTTCAGGGCTTGTTCCGCTTTTTTGCGCTCAGTGATGTCGCGGCAGACATTGACCAGACCGAAAGGCGTGCCATTTTCATAACGCAGAACATCGCCGTTGACATCGAAGGGTACCTTTCTTCCGTCTTTCATGAAAATTCGGTATTCTTTCGGTCCCAGTTTGTTTTCCATCATCATAAAAACGTTTTGAATCACCTGGGCTTGGTCTTCCGGAGCGATAAAATCGAGCATATTGTGACCCTCGATTTCCTCACGGGCGAAACCGCTGATTTGAAGCGCATGGTCGTTGATGTAGAGAATGGTGCCTTCCAGATCCGTGCGAACAATCATATCCGGAAGAGAATCCACCACCCGGGTGAACAGCTCTTTGCTTTCGCGCAGTTGGTCCTCCATTTTACGGCGCTCGCTGGTATCCCGGGAAACGCTTAAATAGCCACGGGGTTTGCCCTGCTCGTCCCGAAGAAGTGTGATGACCGTATCGGCCCAAATGGTTGAGCCATCCTTGCAGTAGAATTCAAATTCTTCGTCCAGGGAAATATGTTCATGGGCGTCTGCCAGTTTTTCCGGAGAAAAGTGTTTTTTGATCAATTCAAATGCTCTTTCCAGAGATTGCGGTGTCAGTTGACCTTCCAGGGGAATATTCCGCAGGTCGTCCAGGGTGTAGCCCCGTATCCTTTCGACGGACGGAGTAATCCAGGTGGTCTGCAGTTCCATATCCATCAGCCAGACAATGTCGTTTAGGTTGTCGGTGATCAGACGGAACCGCTTTTCCGTGTCTCGAAGCGCCTGTTCCGCATTTCTCCGTTCGGTGATGTTGACATCGCTGCCCCGGTAGCCCCGCAGCGTTCCGTCGCTGTTTTGCAGGGGAATGCCGTTGGTGGACAACCAGACGACCTTTCCATCGCCGGTTTCGGCGGGATTTTCCAGGTTGATGAAATGTTCCTTCCGGTCAAATACCTCCAAGGCGTATTTTTTGAACGCTTCGCGCCCGCACTGGGGATGCAGGTCGTAAAAGTGCAGGTGTCCGATCATTTCGTCAGGACGTCTTTTCAATACGTTATTGGACACATGGCTCACATACGTGTAGAGTCCATCCACATCCACTTCCCAGATGACCGTTCCGCTTTGCTCGGCAAGCTGGTTAAACCGTTCCTCACTTTTGAGCAACTCGTTTTCCGCATGTTTACGTTCGGAGATTTCCAGGGCGAGATTTTCGTTCATGACCTGATACTTTTTTGTTTGCTGTTCCAGTTGCCGGTTAATGCTGTTAATTTTTTCCCGCTCGATTTTCAGCTGTTCGGTGAGAAAGAAATTACGCCGGGCGGAGTATTCCAGAGAATAGCAGGCGATCATTCCCAGAATATTCGAACTGATAAAGAAAAAGTTGTTGTTGATCAGAAAGACGATGGGCGTATCGCTGATCCAGATGGCGGCGATTTCATAAAGGACCACTTGCACCCACGCAGCCAGGCAAGCCCAGAGAAACGGAATGCGGATCAACGTGTAGGTCCAGATGAAAACCAGTAGAATTCCGGCATAATAGGAATAATTGATTGGAGGCGGAGCAATAATGACCATCCAGATAATTCCGCCTCCTGCTAAAACGGAGACCCCCGCCATCAACGGATTGAAACATCGTTTGAAGAAGGCGGTATAGGAAAACACAAGCACCGCCACCATGGCTGGTGTGACAACTCCGTAGCGGATCAACCAGATGGTTGATTTTTGTTCCGGCATGAGCAGGGCGTCCAGAATGCCGAAAAGGGCATAAAAAAAAGCCCCGATGAACATGGCGGCTCGGTTGATGGGTAACGATGCAATATAGTATTCTTTGCGAAAAGGGATTTCGAGATTCGCCGAATATCCGGAAAACTTCAGCGTCAACCAGTTCAGCTTCATCGTGCTTTGATGATCCATAATCAGCCTTTGATCGTATACCCTTTTTCCTGGAAAAGACGTCGGCAGGCTTCCACAACATCCTCATCATAGATCAAACCCTGGTTGCCGGTAATTTCCGCAAGGGCCGCCTCGGTTCCCAGAGAAGGCCGGTACGGACGGTGCGTGGACATCGCTTCCACCACATCCGCCACGGCCAGAATTCTGGATTCCAGAAGCGTCTCGTTTCCGCGCAAACCGAAAGGATAGCCGGAGCCGTTTAACCTTTCGTGATGTTCCAGAACGATTCGGGCGACGGGCCAGGGAAACTCAATTTCTTTCAGAATGTCATATCCCGATTGGGCATGCGTTTTGATCAGACCGAATTCTAATTCCGTCAATCTCCTCGGCATGCTGAGAATTTCGGCGGGAACGGAAACTTTGCCCAGGTCATGAATCATGCCCGCGATGCGCAGGCCGTCAATTCTCTCACGGGAAAGTTCCATTTCCTCCGCAATGGAACGGGCCAGATCGGCGACACGGCGCTGATGTCCCGCTGTATAGGGATCTCTGGCCTCGACCAGCATGGAGATTGCCTGAACGGCGCCTCCCAGCCCCTTTCGCAACTGTTCAATATGTTCTTTTCGCCCGGTAATGTCTTCGATCAGGCCTTCCAGGTACAGGAGATTTCCTTTGGCGTCCTTCACGGCTCGCATGGTCCGGTAAACCCAGATCTTGCGTCCATCTTTCCTGAAAAACTGCAGTTCACAATCGCTGACGGGTATTTGCTTTGCGACCAGGCCGAGGACTTTGGTTCGTTCCTCAGGCTGAACATAGAGTTGTGTTGCGATGTCGGTGACGTTGCCGATCAGTTCTTCCGGGGAATCATAACCCAGGATGCGCGCCATGGCCGAATTCGCCATGAGAAACGTTCCGTCCGGCGTCGTTCGGTAGATTCCTTCCTGGGCGTTGTCGAAAATGCTCCGGTAATTTTCTTCCGCCTGTCGCAGTTTTTCCTCCGCTTCCTTGCGGGCGGTGATGTTCCGGCAGGAAACCAGCCATCCAGAAAAGCTTCCGTTTTCCTCAAGCGGTTGCATCGTGGCATCGAGAATCAGCCTTTTTCCTTGTGGATCGATGGTTTCCCATTCAAACGAGGACACGTCACCGGGGATTTTCTTCGGACGGCTCATCCGTTCCATTTCCATTTTCCGGAAGTTCAGGGGAAGAAGTTCGGAAATATTCATGCCGAGCGGTTCGGTATCGGGCAGCAGATTCCGAAGGGCGCGATTGGCAAAGGTAATGTGTAAATTCCGGTTGGTTTTTACAATGAGGTCGCCGGTTGCTTCGGCCAGCAGTCGATAGTTGTCCCAGCTTTTGCGCCATTCTCCTTCCACCTGTTTCAGGGATGTCCTTAATTTGACGTCGGCCAGTTCCCGGTCAACGGCCGGTGTGAGCAGGGAGAGATTTTCCTTGCGAATGCAGTCCCGGGCGCCCAGACGCATGCATTCCACGGCTGCCTCCTCTCCGAGATGACTGGAGATCATGATCAGGGGAAGGTCGGGGCGAATGTCTTTCAAAATGGAAAAGGCGGCCTTCAAGAGGAAATCCGGTACGTTATCGCTCCATAAAGCGATGTCCCAACGTCTTTCCCGAAGAGCGTCGCGCATGGCCTCCACCGAATCCACACGCCAGTATTCCGGCAAATAGCCGCCTCTTTTGAGTGTATGGATGACCATGGATGCGTCATCTTCCGACGCTTCCACCATTAATATGCGTAGAGGCTTCAGCATTGGATCCTCCCGGTTTCCGGGGCAGGTCGCCCCTTTAAAGTCTTCTTCTTCAGGACTGAGCGGTGATGGAGAAGATGGTGTCCAGCTTCAGCTCCTGAAACAAACGGAAAATGTCAGGTTGCAGGCGGGTCACCGACAGAGTGCCGCCATGAATCGACAGGTTTTTGTAAAAGAGAAGCAATTTGCCGATGCCCGAGCTGCCGATGTATGCAACTTGCCGGAAATCAATTTCCACGGTTTTCAGATGATTCATCTCCTGAAGCTTTGATTTTAAGATTTCCGCACCTTTTTCATCAACATCGCCGATGATCTCCACGCGTCCCCGGTCTTTGTCCACGGTGATTTTCAAGTCCATGTTTTCTCTCCTTCTTCAATAGTATCCTTTCAAGATGGTGTTGCTTTTTGGACGGCGGTTTTTTAGGCGGCGCGTCCTATGGGTCTTGTCCGTTTAATCTTTACCAAATCTTCGCCAGAGGTTAAAGCCCGGACTAACAGTCTGGTCACTTTTTGCTTCACGGGAGAAATACAGAATCAGATGTCGTCCCTGGTCTTTCCACTGCATGTCTTCGGTGAGCAGGCGCATGATAAAATTGCCGCGACCTCTTGGTTTTAAGAGGTTTTCCCGGCAGGTCGGATCGTAAATTGTCTTAAAATCAAAGCCGTTTCCTTCATCAAGAATCTCCAGAACAGCATCATTTCCATAGCGGCGCCGCACGATGATCTTTTTTTGCGGATCTTCCCGATTTCCATGTTTCCAGGCATTGACCATGGCTTCTTCCAGTGCCATTCGCAGGGTTGTTTGCGGCAGCTCAAATCCCTGACTTTTCCATTCCTCATGGATTTTATGGAACAGATGGTTAACGCAGTCATCCAGATCTTCCAGATTTGCGGGCCGGACCATGTCTTCATACCGGCATTGTCCGCTTTCCAGTTCCAGTCCCATCAGCGTAATATCATCATATACACTGGGCGGTGGCGTCAGGCGGTCTTCCTTGCGGCCGCTGATCCGATTGAACATTCTGGCGATGAGCAGAGAAACAGGAGCATGGGGTTCCTCATGGAGAATGGCGGCAAGCATGTCCTTCAGATGTCCGGCATTCAGAACAGGCTTGCCGGACATGTGTGGCAGATCCGTGAGGCCGTCCGTATAAAATATCATCTTGTCTCCCTGCTGAAGCTGAATCTCTCCGCTCGCAAAATCAATGCTCCGGAAGATGCCGACGGGAAGGTTTCTGGCGTCACTCTCCAGAGGCGGAAGACAGACGATATCGGTGTCGCGGATAAACAGGAAGGGGGGATGACCGGAAGACACATATCGCATTTTTAAATTCTGATGATGGATTTCCGCATCAATGGCGGTAAAGAAATTATCCTGTCCGAAAAAAGGGAGTCCGCAGATTTCGAAATTGAGGCGGCTGATGGTTTCTCCGATCGGCAAATCCGGATTTTGAACCAAAAGAGCATTGTGGATCAGATCGGTGATGATGCTCCGGAGAATGCAGCCCACTTCATGACCCGACTGATCTTTCAGGCTGACGGCCGTTTTGGAGAGATCCGGATGGCGACCGGTAAAATTCTTGATGAAATAGTGATCGCCTCCCTCGGCATAGCAGGGCATATAGTAAGCGGTAAAAAACAGTTCCGTATTGCCGGGAAGAAGCGTGTGGCGGTTTGGGCGGTAGTTGATCATGGACAGGATGTTTTTGGCCAAATCAATATTGATTTCCTGTCTGGAGAACAGCTCCTGGAGGTTTTGATTGGCGGCGGTCAGTTCGTAGGTACGTTCCGACACCCGCTGTTCCAGTTCGGCATGCGCCCGCCGCAAGGCCTCCTGTGAATGTCGACGCTCCGTGATGTCGCGGTTCACCGTGAGAATGCCGATAGGCTCGTTGTTTCGATTGCGCAGAGACGATATACTGCTTTCCAGCCAGATCAGCGATCCGTCTTTTCTGTATTCCTCAACCTCCAGGACGCGTATTCGGTCAGGATCGGCGATGCCGGTTGCTTCCAGAGCCATTTCTTCTTCATACGCTTCCAGCAACATTTGCATAGATTGTGGCGTCATAAAATGATCCAGAGAAAGCTTCATCGCCTCGTCAACCGTATATCCGTGGGTCCGTGTGATGGAGGGGCTGATATAGGTGAAACGGAAATTCATATCGGTGACCGTAATGAGTTCACCCGTATTTTCGGCAATCAGGCGGTATTTCTCCTCGCTCTGGCGCAGTGCCTCCTCCATTTGCCTACGTTCTGTGATGTCGCGGGACACACCGTACAATTCCACCAGAGCTCCATGCTCATCGCGGATTCCGGTGACCATGGTTTCCATCCATCGCGTAGAGCCGTCTTTGTGATAGTATTCCAGTTCGAGACGCACCTTTCGCTGGGGGTCGGCAATGCCTTGCTTTTCCAGCGCCAGCTCCCTGGCCAGGGTTTCGGAGGCATAAAGAAGAGATGCGGGCGTCATCTGCTGGTCCAGCGGTTGACGCAACCGCTCTTCGGGAGTGAATCCGAGCACCCTCTCGATGGAAGGACTGACGTACTGTTCCTTCAGATTCATATCCGCGGTCCAGACAATGTCGGAGATTCTTTCAGCCAGAAGACGAAATTTGTTTTCGCTTTTCCGCAGCTCTTCCTGCGCGCGTTTCTGCTCGGTGATGTCGCGCGAAACGCCGTGAATTCCGGTCAAAACGCCCTTTTCGTCCCGCAAGGCGCTGATGGTGGTTTCCATCCAGCGTGTTGATCCATCCTTGTGATAATATTCCAGTTCCAGAGTGGACACTCTTCCGGGGTCCGCATTTCCCTGTTTTTCAAGTTCCATTTCCCGTTCCAGCGCCTTCAGTCCGTAAGCGAGTGAATCCGGGGGAAACTGCTGTTCAATGGGTTGCCGAATCCGCTCTTCCTGCGTGAAGCCCAAAATGGTCTGGACGGACGGCGTGACGTAAACCGTCCGCAAATTCATGTCTGCAATCCAGACAATATCCGTCATTTTTTCAGTCAGGAGGCGGTATTGCTTTTCGCTTTGACGAAGCGCTTCTTCCATCATCCGGCGCTCAGTGATATCGCGGGAAATGCCCAGGATCCAGACAGGATGACCCAGCTTGTTCCGAAGCAGGGTAAAGAGCGTATCCGCCCAGAAGATGTCTCCGCTTTTGTGATAGAAAGCCAGCTCCGCCTTTGCTGAAATTTCCTTTTGGGGATTGTTCAGGTTTTCCGGTGTGAGATGCCTGCCGATCAAATCCATGGCCACCTCGACGGAGGAAGGCGTCATTTGTTTGTCCATAGGAAGATTGCGCAGTTCCTCCAGAGAGTATCCCCTCATTTTTTCAACCGATGGAGAAATCCAGGTGACCTTCAGGTTCATATCCATCAGCCAGACCGTATCCTGAATGTTGTCCGTGATTAGACGGAATCGTTTTTCATTCTGCCGGATCTGTTCTTCGGATCTTTTACGTTCGGTAATATCGCGGCATAAATTGACTATTCCGAAAGGCGTTCCGTCTTCCTCCCGTAGAACGTCGCCTTCCACGTCAAATAGCACTTTTCGTCCATCCTTCATGAGCAGACGGTATTCTCTGGACTTCAGTCTTCCCTTCAGAAGCAGCAGGCGGTTTTGCAGGACCTGCTCCCGGTCTTCTGGAGCGATAAAATTAATGATATTATGGCCTTCCAATTCGTTTCGCTGATAACCGGTGATGAGAGGGGTTGCGTCGTTGATAAAGAGAATCTTTCCCTCCAGGTCGGTGCGCACGACGATGTCGGGAATGGCGTTGACCAGTTTACCGTGAATTTCTTCACTTTTTTTCAGAGCGCGTTCCGCTTCTTTTCGGTCTGTGATATTGCGGATGATGACGATATACTGTTCTTCCGGAAGAGGAATAAATCTTGCCTCGTAATAGGTTTCTGTTTTTCCGCGTAATAGGAAGTATTCAAAATTCAGCGTGGCTTTGGTTTTCCGAACCTCCTCAAATGCTTTCCGAAACTTTCCGGCAACGGACACCAGGGGAATGTCGGTAATGGTTTTTCCTAAAAGACCGGAGCGCGGCAGGAGGAGATCAGCGCCGGCGCCTGCTTTGCAATCCAGGATGATGCCGGTTGCATCAATGCGCAAAAAGATATCGGGCACCGCTTCGAAAATGGCTTTCATTTCTGAATTGGCCTGCAAGAGTTCCTGGGAACTCAGTTCCAGGGAACGCTCCAGCATGTTTCGATCCGCATCCGACTCATAGTAGGCGCTGTTGACGGCTTCGATAAAGCTGCGCCATTGTTCCGGAATTTGAAAGGCATTTCCAAAATATTTTTTCAGCTGCCGTTTGAGCAGCCGATGGGTATTGCCTGAAGGCATGAATGACTATTCCTCGGTCAATGTGGTGATGGTCATGGTCTGATTGTGAAGTGTGCACGGGCCTCCCGATGCAAAGGGCGATATTTCTCCATAAGAGTAAAATCCGGCCAGCACCGGATTTCCAGGCAATGCGTCACGGGCGGCTTCCACTTCTTCCTCAACCCTTTGTTTCAAGACCAGTTTTCTGCCCACGCAACTGATCAGAAGGGCCAGTTCCGGCGATGAAGTTCCCAGCCCTTCCTGGCTTCTGAAGGCGGCGCCATTGGCGCCGTCGATCAGTCGCTCGAAATTTGCTTTCATAAAACGCGCAAAGGCACCTTCAGGCATATCGCCTGCAAAGGTCATGCTTTTTTCTTTTTCGTTGATTCCCAGGATGGTTCGGACGATGCCCGTTTCTCCACTTTTGGAACGGATACTCAAAGGAAAGAGCAAACCGGCGGCGGGAAGGCTGTTGGCATGTTCTCCCAGATACTTTTTGTAGAGATCCAGAGCATTTTGATCGTCCAGCTCATAGAGGATATTTTCCTGAGATCGAGTGATTATTCGTTCCGGTCCGAAGGGATCCCATCCTCCCATCGAGCCGAAACCCACCTTTAATGCCTTGCTGTACAAGCCCAGAATGGCCAGCGTGTCTCTGGAGGGCTGTCCGTCCCAGAAGGTATAGGTTTCTGCAAAGCGGTCGCTGTCTCCAGCCAGGCCGCCGGTTAGCGTTACCCCTTCGGGAAGGCTTTCGGACAATCCCCTGACCAGTTCGCTGCCGTTGACATGGATACCGTCCGATAGAACAAAAACATGGCGCAGGCCTTCCCGGGGAATGGATTGCGCAAGGCGTTTCCCTGCGTCATAAGTCCCTGCCGTGTTTCCCAGAGAAATACAGTTGCCCTGAATGGTGGTTTTTTCAAAGCGAATCGCTGTGGAAACCAGAGAATTGTCGAAAACACTGTCGCCACAGATTTCTCCGGATGTGGAGCAGCCGAAGAAATGTGCTTCCGGATACATGGCTTTGATTTCTTTCCAGAAAGTGTTTTCTTTAAAAATATCCGTCGCTGCAAATAAAAAAACAAGCTCGGCTGCACCGTGAATTTCCTCACCGTTTTGGAAAGACCATCCTTTTTCCCTGGTCCATACCTTCTGTTCGATTTTCATCGGAAACCTCCCTGTCTCAATCGTATTATTGACCCTGTAACTTTTTCGACGGTTCAAGGGTGAGCACGTCCCGGATCAGACGGGTAAATTCATTCATGATCACGGGTTTCATCACATACTCGCGAATGCCGATGTCTCTGGCTTGCTCCGCCGAAAGAGAAGCGCTGAACCCTGTGCATAAAATAATGGGAAGATCCGGCCGGATTTCCAGCATGCATTTGGCCATGTCCGCACCCGTCAGATATGGCATGGTTTGATCGGTGATGACGAGGTCAAAACCAAACGGATTCTCTGTAAAGAGACGCAAAGCCTCCGGAGACATGTTCTGAGCGGTGATTTTATAGCCGAGGCGGGACAGAGATCTGGACAACATATTGACCATGTAATCCTGATCGTCTACCAGCAGAATTCTCTCTGTGCCGCCGATGGCCGGAAGCACGTTCCCGGCCTGATCCTGAACACTTTGTTCCGCCAATAGAGGCAGATAAATGAAAAAGGTGGTTCCTTCCCCTTCGCGGCTTTCCAGTCGAATGCGACCTCCGTAGCTTTGCACAATGCCGTGGACGACGGCAAGCCCCATGCCTGTTCCTTCCCCCGTTTTTTTTGTTGTAAAAAAGGGATTGAAAATCTGGGTTTGAATGGCTTCGGGAATGCCCTGTCCGTCATCGGCTACTTGAATTTCCAGATAGGAACCTGTTTCAAAATGATCTGACCGCAGGGGATGGCGCTCATCGATCACCGCTTGTTTCAGTCCGATCGTTAAAGTTCCCCCCTTTTCCTTCATGGCATGCGCCGCATTGGTGCACAGATTCAAAAGAACCTGATGCATCTGGGTCGCATCAGCCAGAATGGTGGCGTTTTGAACATGGAAATTTTGCCGGATGAAAATGGTCGAAGGCAGCATGGCGCGTAAAAGCTTGACGATTTCCTTGATGACAGGAACAATCATCAGAGGTTTGCGGACAGATTCGTCCCGGCGGCTGAAAGCCAGAATTTGTCCTACCAGATTCTTTGCCCGGTCGCTTGCCCGGAAGATTTCGTCAATGCATTCGCCCGCGGAACTTCCTTCGGGCAGTTCCTCCTGGGCCATGCCGGCATAACCGATGATCGCGCCCAGAATGTTGTTGAAATCATGGGCAATGCCCCCCGCCAGAGTGCCGATGGCTTCCATCTTTTGCGCCTGCATCAGGCGCATTTCCATTTTTTTGCGCTCGGTAATGTCGGTAAAAAGAACGGCGAACTTGCCTTTTTCCGGACAAAAGGCATTGATTTGATAATGCCGGTCCCGTTTTTTTAATTGCCCTTCAAAGGAAATCGGTTCTCCGCTTAAGGCGACCTTTCCGTATTGTTCAATCCGGTAAATCGTTGTCTGGAGTAACACTTCTTTGGCCGTTTTGCCGATGACATGGGCTGCCTCAAGACCAATGATCTTTTCAAACGCCGGATTGATGTCCAAAAACCGGTAGTCAACAGGATGACCGTTTTGATCGCAGATAATTTCATGAAGCGCGAATCCTTCGCTGATCTCCGTGAATAATGAACGATATTTCCGTTCACTTTCCCTTAATCGGTTTTCGGCCTGTTTTTGCTCGGTAATATCATAGTTGATGCCGGTCATGCGCAGAGGGTGGCCATTGCTGTCTGTCGTGACCTTGCCGTAGCTCCGGATATGTTTTACGTTTCCATCGGGATGAATAATCCGGAACTCCGTGGAATAATCCTTATTCTCATGGGTCACTTGTTTTTGTTTGGTCTGGACGGCGCCGACATCTTCCGGATGGATCAGGCCAAGCCAGGCTTCATGGGTGTTGGCGAATTCCGTCTTTGTCAGGCCATAGAGATCATACATCCGGTCATTCCATGCCAGGCGACCGGTTTCCATATCCGTTTCCCATACGCCCATTTGAGCGGCATGCGTGGCCAGATTGAA
>ENA-UPTA01000385-UPTA01000385.1-activated-sludge-metagenome-genome-assembly--contig:-NODE-385-length-51375-cov-43.206625_pt1 | contig 51375 bp, 47 predicted proteins | sample MGYA00238184_ERZ773361 | MGnify/ENA primary metagenome ERZ773361 (study PRJEB29100, sample SAMN05720205) | activated sludge metagenome | isolation source: anaerobic digester from wastewater... | reverse complement strand
TTTCCCCCAAAAGGGTGGCGATATGTTCCCCGGTATACACAAGCTGGAAGAGGGTTTTCGTCGAGAGGGACAAGATGTTCAGAAGGGGAGGGATGCTGTTTGAAGAAGGAACTGCTCCGGTCGTGATTCCTGCCGGCAGGACATTTTTAAGAATTCTAAAAGGACCGGGCGGCGCACAAATAGAAAACCTTAATGAAGGTGACAAGATTGCAATCTTTGATGCAAGCAGGCCGTATGAAAGCCAGCATGATGAAGCTTATATAGGCACAATCGACCGATCAACCTATACTGATTACACAGTCGTCACTCTTAAGCAATCTGACCTTTCTACTGACTATACGACGAAATACAGCTACACCACCTCGCCGATGGACGCTGCCACACATTATCCTGATTTCTCTCAAGGTTCGAGTGCCGGGGTTGGCGTGGTTTACAGCACGACAGCGATAGAAGGAAAAACAGTGACCGATACCAGTTCGAACCAGATCAACGGCGAAGGATCAGCCTTCTACGAAGCCGACATGCGGGATATAGAAAAGACCTACAATGATGCTTATGTTGAATTTTACGGGTTAAGAAGCGGGATGAACGCGGTCCCATACATTGATCCACAAATGCCATTCTATACCGTGAATGAAACGCCTGGGGACGATGAAACAAACAGGTTGAATTTTCATCAGATCTGGTGGAAGAACAATACCTATAATTGGAACTACTTTCATCTTGTTGGTTGCAGAGGTGATGATTTTGTTTGGACAGGATCAACGACTGGAATTACTGATCCTTCGAACAATGACTCATATATTTACAGATGGACGGTGGAAGGATTGGGGGAGAATCAAAGCTATACACCCGAACAAGTTAATTTAGCCACACAGGCCTTAACAAACCATGAATTGGCTCATCAATTCTGGCCCAACCGTTGCAGTAACTTGACCTGCGGTAGTGATACCAATCTTGGTAAACATGACGATAGACCATGGTGGAATTTCACTACAACTGGCTGCCCGAATGATAATCCTTGCTTGATGGATTGGAAGGGGGGCAATCTGATAGATGAGTTTAATCGTTTTTGTAAAGAAGACTTGTTTCTAGGTGATCCGAATTGTGGTTCAACTATAAAACCAGACAGCGCAATCCGAACAATATCTGATCCAATTCCCTGATATGGAGGGTAAAATGAAAGTGAGAATGTTGTTTGCGTTTTTAATGCTCTGGGCAGTCAATATTGCATCGCAAGAATTTTCAATTGATGTAACGCCCAAAAAAGTGAAAGTTCTTCCTGGGGCACCGGTCTCATTGTCCGTTACGTTGACCAATGATAGCCATAAAGATCTGTGGATATGCGGAAAAGAGCTAAAAAATGGCATCAGATCTGGCGGCGCAATATTGATCGATGTCGCTGGACAAGAATTAAGTTGCACGCAAAGTGGCGAATCCGCGTCATCCACCGGTGCTTTTCCGAATGCTCCGATAAAAGACAAGGTGTTGTTCGGGGCAGGTGAAACATTCAAGATGTCGAGCGGAATATATGCCGAAAAAGCCTGTCCGTTAAGTCGTGACTTGACGGGCAAGTGGACCGCAAGAGTGGCTGTGAAGATAATGGTTGTTGAAGGTCCTCTTGTAAAAGATATAAGATATGCACAGGCCGTTGGTGAAATTGAGGTTGAATTTCAAAAGCCGGAAGGCGAAGACCTGGCATATATTAATGCGGTCACCGATTGGCTGAACAAGGCTGACCCAAAAACGTTAAAGGGATATACCGCGCAAGCAAAGTCGTTAACGTGGGGGGAATTGTTGTCATCATTTAGGATTCCTGTACCTCAAATGTTACTTAAAAATTACCCTACCTCGACTTATGCGGGATATGAGTTGGCAAAATGTGCCAAAGAAAACCTGCACGACTATGTAAATATGTCACATGAAGACATTGACGAGGTTCTTGGAGTAAGAGGGCTTATTCCTGAGAAGCAAGATGCTTATCGGAAAGAGCGCAAAAAACATTTTCAGGATAAGCTGAATCTGTTACAGGCTTTTATTGCAGTGCATCCTGACTTCGTAAAGGCGGACATGATTCGCAGCGGGATATCGTTTTACCTTCTTATACTTGGCAGGCAAAACGAAGCTATGGAAGAAATCAAGATACTATCCAAAATGGAAGGCCGCTGGGCTGAAGGAGCGAGAAAAGCTTTGAGCATGACCTGTCACGAGGATGAAAAGGTTAAAACGAAAACAGGAGAGAAATCAAAATAGGAATAATTGATCAACTATTCATTGCCTCCACAAAGGACGACTCCTTTACCGGGAACATCACTCCCGTCGGCATAGCCGTCGACCCGGACGGCGGGTCGTGCTACATCGCTGACGGGAGCAGGGGCAAGGTTGTGAAGATCCCCGCCGCCGAGAAATAAGGAACAATAGGAAAAGATGAAGAACCTGCCCTCGAAGAGAAAGAAGAGGGCGAAGGGGGAGAAAAGGTTGTTCAGACTTGATGGACGGAGGAAAAGATGAATAAGAACGATATTGCCAGGGTGTTGTGTGATGAAACCGGCATATCAATGAGTCAGGCTTTTCTTGTTATTGATGCTATTATGGCTGCAATTCAAGATGCGCTGGAAAAAGGCGACAAGATCTCGCTATTAGGATTTGGCACTTTCAGCGTGGTCCAAAGAAAAGCGCGAACTGGAAGGAACCCGAAGACTGGAGTATGTCTCAGAATATCGGCGGCGAAAGCTGTCAAATTCAAGCCGGGGAAAGATCTTTCTGCGGCTGTTGCTGAAAAATCGGAAAAGGAAAGCGATGACACCGATGACACCGGGCCGAGGTTTATGCCATGAGGCTTAAAGACATACTCAAGGATGTCCACGAATATTCCGGGAAGGCCAGTGATATTACCAGACAACTTGCTTTCGCCGGTATGGCCGGAATATGGATCTTCAAGCCTCCGGTGCCCGATGGCGGACAAATATCGATTCCGACATCACTTGTGATTGCAGGAACACTGTTCATATCGTCTTTGGCGATAGATCTGAGCCAGTATGTTCTTGCAGTGATATTGTGGAAAGGGTTCCATCGAAAGAAGGAACTGTCCGGCCTTGGGTCTGAGGAAGAGGTCAAATTACCGGCCGGCTATTCCTCGATGTTGTACCGGTTCTTTTATCTGAAGATATTTGCATCCATCGCCGGCTTTGCGTTCTTGCTCTATTACATGTGTACGCTTCTCTTATAGAAGCACGCAGGAGACCTCATGCCCTTAGCTCTTCTTTCTCCTTCATCTCTTCTCTCCATCTCCGACGGCGACACGCCGGAGGTGAAAATGGGGGTGCGGATGCTCGGCATCGACACGCCGGAACTGCACTTTCCGGGCACCGGCTCTCCCGACAGGCAGGACCCGGCTCTTGCTCGACTTCCTGGGACGGCGGCCTTTCAAAAACTGCCGAAGGCGCTGAGGGAATATCTTGAGCCGAGGCTTGAGGAAGCGGGAACGAGGCAGAAGAAATGGGCGCTCCTGGCGAAGGAGGCGCTCGTAAGGATCGTCGAGGAGGGGCTGAGAGTGGAGGGGAAGAAGCAGAGGCGGAAGTTGTTCCTCGCCTGCGGCAAAGAAGTGATCGACTGCTACGGCAGGATACTAGCCTACGCCGGGCCTTATTTGACAAAGGAGGAACGGGCAAAGCTGGGACAGCCCGACACCTTCAACCTCAGGATGCTGAAAGAGGGGTTCGCCGTCTCGAACATCCACGGGACAAACCTTCCCAAGGAAGAGGACATAAGGCTGGTGATCGAGGCCGTGAAGAGCGCCAAAAATAAGAAGCTGGGCTTTTGGAAAGAGGGGGACAAGATCCTGCACGGCTATGAATTCCGCGCCCTCGTCCGCATGGCCATGGGGGAGAAGGGCTTCAGGTACAAGGTCGGCAGCCTCGAAGACCACCTCAAGGGCGAAAAGATCCGATTGCTAAAACCGGAAGAATATATAGATATAGAAGAAGAGAACAGAGTGTTCTTTTAGGAGAAGGAAAAAGAATGGGAAAGCTTTATACCTTATCAGTCGGCCAGGGAAACTTCGCAATCCTTGTTGGCGACAGAGAAGTGATAGTCATCGACACCCATCTCCCGCCGGATGACGAGGAAGATGCCCTTTTCGTCAAGGGGGTTCTTGGCAAGGTTGCGGAGGGCAAGAACATGATAGGGGTGATTCTTACAGGCTTTGACGCGGACCATGCAGAACCGGAAGGATTGGGGATGGTCCTGAACAATTTTAATCCGTCCTGGATAATGTACCCGAAGTATTGGAAGGATACGGAAACTTTCGGAAATGTTCAAAAGATTATCTTTCAAATAGCCGTCAAGAGAAAGAAAGTTTTTAAAAGGGTTCCCGTTGCCATGAACAAACTACCCGCCCCTTTCATGTACGCCACCCTCGGCAAGCTCTCCAACGAGTTCACGTTGATTCCGTTTTCGCCGTTTTTGTCTGATGAAACCAGCTCGAACAATTCCAGTCTTGTCCTCAAGGTGATCGAGAAAAGTACGAAGCGTTCGATACTGATAACCGGAGACACTGAAATCGATCGCTGGAACGAAATAGCCAAATGCCAGGGAAGCAGGCTGAAGGCTGACATTCTTCAGGCACCACACCACGGGTCAAAACACGGCATAACCAGGGAAGCTTTCGACCTTATCTCCCCGGAACTGGTGCTCATCAGCGCCGGGGTGGACAACCGGTATGGACATCCTGACCGGGAGGCACTGGAAATATTCAGCGGTTCTTTTTGCTATTACACTTCCACGGGCCAGTCATTTGTAACCAAGTTCACCGAAAACGACATCGAGACCTTCGGTGTGCCTTTTGATTGACATGTCCCTAGGCTTGTCTCTCTCGGGCGGCGGTTCAAGGGCGGCGGCTTTTCACCGGGGCACGGTGAAGGCTCTTGAGGAGCTTGGGCTTGTCGATAAGCTTTCCGTAGTTTCGACCATCTCGGGCGGCTCGGTTTTCGGGGCGGCGTGGATGGCTTCAAGAAAGAGGGGGGAGGAGACCGGCCTGTTCCTTGAGGAAATGGGGCGGGAGCTGGGGAAGGGCTTCATCGGCCGTTCGATAAGGCCGAGAGCGGCCAAAATGCTGGTTCCGGGACTGACGAGGACAAATGTCCTTGCCGATACCTTCGATTCGGTATTCTTCAAGGGGATGAAGCTGGGCGATATTCCCGACAGCCCGAGGCTCTGCATGAATGTCTCAGTTCTGAACAACGGCCACCTGGGTAAGTTCACGAAGGGCGAGTTCAAGTGCGCGGGAATAACCCCTCCCGAACATCCGCGATCATATTCCGAGCCCGTGAAGATGGAGGAGTATCCGCTGTCGCTCGCCGCCACGGCTTCGGCGGCATATCCGGGCCTTCTCGCCCCGATTTATCTGAAGCGGGGAAAGGGTGGCATCCCGAAAGGATGGGGCAGGGACGGCCTGAAGGATCATTCAAGGTTCGCGCTGGTTGACGGCGGGGTTCTCGACAACCTTGGCGTCCAGTCTTTGCTGAGTTCAAAGAGCGGACTCTCATGCTGGGACATCATCGTTTCGGACGCGGGAACGAGGGAGGAGCTGTGGAAACCGAGGAATATCGTTGTAAAGGCTTTCAAATCAGCCTGGGACACGGCATGCGCGGGAGTGGGCGTCGGCATCGGCTGGATCTCCATCGGCGACCTTTTGAGGGTCAACAAGGTCATGTTCAACAAGGAGGTAAGGCAGATGAGGCATCACCTCTTTGACGAGCAGGAGAAGAGCTGGATGATGACCGCGATAGATAGCGGCAAGGCGGATGGGGCGCTGAAGGAGTTTGTGGGGCGCGGGCGGGGGAGCCACGGGGCAAGGGAGAGAAGGAAGATCCTTTTTATAAAGATCAACCAGTTCTGGGATTCGATGATCGGACATATCCCGAATTGGAGGCTGTGGGAACTGGCGGCCCGCGCCGGGGTGAAGGTGGGCCGTTATCCAGATAGGGGAAATACCGGGGAAATGGAGCAATTTCTTGCCGAATGCGGTGTCGATCTTGCCCCCGCGAAGGATATCTTTAAGAGGATGGGAGGGGACGAGGCGGTCAGAAAGGCCAACGATGTTGCCACCGGTTTTTCAAAGCTTCCTGGGGAGAGCATCGACATCCTTTACAGCCATGCTCTCTGGCAGGCCAAAGCCCTTTACGGGATCTATTGGAAATGACCGCGCCTGAAATCGTTCTTCGTGTTGCCGGACTTTCGGATGTCCCCCTCGTGGGAAATCTGGCAAGGGGTGTCATCAGGACATCCTATGCCGGGGCATATCCGCCGGGAGCGATTGCCTTCTTCCTCGTGTATCATTCGGACGAGGCGATAGTGGAGAGGATCTCTTCAGGCACCGTTCTCTTGGCCGAAATGAACGGCGAGGCCGTCGGGACGGGGTCGCTGGTCGGGAACGAAATCTGCGGTGTATTTGTAAGGCCGGACATGCAGGGCAGGGGGATCGGCGGCATCATAATGGACAGGCTGGAGTCGATCGCCGAGGAGAAGGGGATTCGGCTGATTGAGCTCAGTGTTTCGCTGGTTTCAAAGGATTTTTACGAAAAGAGGGATTTTATAATCACCCGGTCGGCTTCGATCGATGTCGGGGCAGGCGAGAGGCTGGACTACTTCGAGGCGTTCAAGGCGCTTTGATCTGCGGCGCGGGCCAGGGGACTTCGCACCATGGCTTGTCTTTGTATCCGTGCAGTTTCGTCAAGATCGTCAAGAGATCGAAGGGGACGATCGGCTTGGTAAGGTATGCCTGGGCCCCAAGGTCGAACGCCTTTCTGATGTCCTCTTCCTTCCTGTCGGAGCTAATCATGACGATCTTGGCGAGGTTGAGCTTGGGCAAGTTCCTTATGATCTTCAGAAGCTCGAAACCGTCCATCAAGGGCATCACGGCGTCGAGGAGGATGATCTCGGCGTCCTCGTTGGCCGTGACAAGCGAGAGCCCTTCTCTGCCGTCGTATGCGTGGAGAATCTCCGTGCCCTTTTGCCGCCAGGCGAGGAAAACGAGGTCGTACATCTTGTGGAACATTTTTGAATCTTCGACGATCAGGATCTTTTCCGGCACCATCTTCATCCCCCCGGAGAATAGAGAAGCATCCGAATTGTCGAAGCGGTTTACCTCATCCTCGATAATTTTAAAACAGCAATCCGAAATAATCAACGGAGCGCATCAACGGGAATCAGGATTCCGGAAATGGAACGGAAGGGGGATATGACCGCTTCACATGTGGATCGAGCCAATGCGGGTAAGAGTTCCGGCCAGGGTGGAAACGACGGGCGGTTGAAATCGCTTTTGTTTACTTGATAAAAACAATCTTGACAACGGGAAAATATTAAGATAACCTAGCTTCCGGATGAGATAATACCGCAAAAATGAGGTGGATGGTGTCGTGTATCCCCGCGCCGAGCGGAGGAGAAGATGCCTGAGGTATTTGACCCGGGCCCTTCCAGCCCGGGGTCATGATAATTCCGGAGGCACGGTGTCGGAAATAAAAAGGTGCCCGCTATTGTCTATTCATATGGGACCTCCAAAATTAGGGCAGTCTCATCCTACGAAGCGGTACTGCTCTAATGCCGTTCATCCCACACGGATCCTCGTGGGATGAACGGTTCTTTTTTTTCGCATGCGGTGAGATATGTCCTGAATAAGGAGTCTTCATGCCAGCTCTGGTTCTTCATCCGTCGAAGTCATTGATGGTCGGGAGCGGCGGCTCTCCGGTCATCGACATGAGAATGAAATTGGTCGGGATCGACACGCCGGAACCGCGCTTCCCGGAAGGCTTGTCTTCGCAAAGGTATGATGAGGCCCTCTTGAGATTGCCTGCGACAGCGCCCTTTCAAAACCTGCCCGGGGAACTCAGGAAGCACCTCGAGTCAAGGCTTGAAGGCGCGGGGACCAGGCAGAAGAAGTGGTCGCTTCCGGCGAAGCATGCGCTTGAGAGGATCGTTGAAGATGGGCTGAGGGTGGAGGGAAATCCCTCTCCGGCTCCCCCTTTGCCAAAGGGAGAGGGCGCGACTGTGAAGAAGAAAGGAAAAAGAAGGAAGTTGTTCCTGGCCGTCGGCAGGGAAAGCTTCGATTGCTATGGGAGGCTTTTGGCTTATGTCGCTCCTTACATGTCGAGGGAGGAGAGGGAACAGGAGGGCCATCCCGAGACCTTCAACCTGAGAATGGTCAGGGAAGGGTGGGCCGTTTCTTGCATCCACGGGGGGAACATGCCGAAAATAAAAGATCTGGCGCTGGTAGTTTCCGCCGTGAAAGAGGCAAGGCGCGAAATGCGCGGGTTCTGGGCCGAGAGGGAGAAAATCCTTCACGGGTACGAGTTCAGGGCGCTTGTCAGAATGGCGAGGGGTGAAAAAGGATTTCGCTACCGTGTGGCAGACCTCAGGGACCATCTGCTGGGTAGAAGCATGCACCTGCTTCCCGCCGAGGAATATATCAGCATCGATGAGGAGTACCGGGTCTTCTATTAGCAGTTGAGGAAAATTATGATGATCGGGGCAAGCCCATCCTATTCAGCGGTCTTGCCCCTAACCAGTTCCTCCCCCTTGTTAAGGGACAGATGAACCGGTTCTATTAACGAACAACATGAAAAATTATTCCGTGACGGCAGTCACATTTTTTATCCCGGCCGCCGCCCCATGGCGTAATGCTTGGTGCTGGCGGTCGTAGGTTCAGATCTCCTTCCTGTTGAATTTCAGGCTCAAGATAGGAACTACATCCTTGTTGCCGGTTATGGGGTCAACCCTCTCTATCCCGTTCCTGCTCAGATCTTTAGTGTCGTAGGCAGGAATTATGATCTCCTTGAAGATGTGTCCTGCCGCGTTGGTGGCACGTTCTTCTTCGGTGGGGTGAACCAGCAGGAGAAAGGTATCGTTGGCATACTGGCCGAGCATGATGGTGGGGGATATTTCCTGGAAAGCGTTATGAAGCTTCCACGCGAGGGTGTGGATAAGGTCCCTCATCTTGGCGGTTCCGTATTTTTGTTCGAAGACGCTTCTTTCTTCTTCGTCGAAATCGAGGCTAATCAGGACACATTCACCGCCTGCGTCAAGCCTCAGGAGGGCTTCCTTTTCAACTACGGAGGCGTCATGAAGTCCAGTCCATGCCACACTCCTTTTTCCTTCTTTCGATTCCTTGAGAAGCCTTTCGACCAGGTCCGTCAGTTCTCTCGACTCGTAAGGCTTCGTCACATAGGCGTCGGCGCCGCAGTCGTAACCCCATGAAATGTCGTCCCTTGTATTCTTTGCGGTGAGCAGCACGACGGGTATCCTTGCCAGTTCGGGGTCCCTCTTGAGGTCGCGGCATACGGTGTACCCGTTCTTTTTCGGCATCATCACGTCGAGGATAATAAGCTCCGGCTGATGTTCCTTTACGGCGGTTTCCGCTTCTTCTCCGTCGAAGGCAGTGAAGACCTTGTGTCCTCTTAGCTCGAAATCCATCTGAAGGACTTCCACGAGGGACTGGTTGTCGTCTGCTACAAGAATTCTTCCCGGCATCATTACCTCCTTATAAGCGGAAAGCGCATGGCGATCTTGGTGCCTCTTTGCTTTTCACTTCTGCATCCTATCAGGATTCTGTCCTTTTCTTCAATAGGGGAGATTATCTTAACGGTCCCTCTAAGCCTTTCGACGATGTTCTTCACGATCACCAGCCCGAATCCGGTGCCGGCTATGATATCCCTCGTATTGCCCGCCCTGAAGAATGGTTCGCCGACCCTTTCAAGATCTTCTCCGGGTATTCCGATCCCGTCGTCTATAACGTCAAGTGCTATGGTATCACTCTGTTCTTTAAGCATGATTCCTATGTTTCCTCCGACGATGCCGTACTTTATCGCATTTCCGATTATATTGGCCAGGAGTGTTTCGACCATCCCGGCGGGGCCTAGAACATGGCATTCCTGGAGGTCGCGTCGAATGATTATTTTCTTCGCCGCGGCAAAGTCTTCTTTCTCGCGGACAGTGTTTTCGATGTATTCCTTGAGGGGTATCCAGGAGTCGTTTACCGTTCCGAGGATGGCCTTTCCATAAGAGGAAACATCTTCAAGGATCTGTTTCATGGAAAGGCTGCTCCTATATAGAAGGTCCGCGAGACGTTCTTGATGTTTGTTGGCCAATTTTCCCGATCTTTCGGAATGAAGGAGGTCCGCAGCGTTTAATATAGCAGTCAGGGGGTTTTTTACCTCATGGGTCACAAGAGAGAACAGGTTTTTTCTGTTGTCGATTTCTTTCTTCATCTGCGTGAAGTCTGACGAAGTGATGAAGTAGAGATCCGGCTCGATCTCGGCCACAAGGATGTCGATCGTCGCATCATCGATCAAGACTGGCGCTCTTGCAGGTTTCTTTTCCTCTCTTACTTTTTCTATGAGGGCAAAGAGAGTGATGCCTGGCTCCTTGGACCGGAGGATGACTTTTTCCGTTGTTTCAACCTTTGTTATGCTCAGTTGGGATCTTGCGGCCTTGTTTACGAACAGAAGTTCGCCGTCGTACTTGACGAGGACAGTTCCGGTCTCAAGGTAGTCGAGAATCAGCTGTTGCTTACTAGTCTGTAGAGCGAGAAGGTTGAAGGCGGTCCCGATATCTTCCGCCTTTCTGAACGCTTCCTGTGTCTGATCTTTTGCCTTGCCAAGTATGGAGTAGTATTCAGCAAGGTGGCTGAGGATCCCGTTTGTCGTGACGCCTATCTGTTCCAGGGTGGCGAGAATAAAAAAGACCGGCAGTCCGTTTTCGGCACAAAATCCTGAAAAGGTAAAGAAGCTACTTGAGGGAATCTTGAACCTTCCGGCAATTTCCATAATGTCTTGACGGGAAAGTGATAGTGTTCCCTCGCTGTTTCTTTCGAATAAAATCAGGTCTTTCGGCAGGGTCTTAGTCGTAGCGGTACCGCTTGCGTCCACAGCAGAGAGGATGTAAGTCTTGTTGGTTCCAGTGCCTACGATGATTGTGTAAAAACCGGGAAAAGAGGAAAAGAGATGGGCGAGGCGATCCGCAATAGTCGTCGGCGTTTCTATTGAGAGAACGGCGGCTGTTTTGGAAAGGAAATCCTGGTACTTGTCGAGTTGAGTCGGAGAAAGAGGTGACCTCGGGGATCGAGCCATGCTGTCGATAGCTTGAGCGAGGAAAGGCGCCAGTTCATGAGCTTTGCTGATTGAATCCACGGCTACGATCCAGTATCCTTTCTCTTCAACGTCATCCCTGTTAACTTTCAAAGGAAGGAGGTGGCAGCTTTTACCTCCGGCGGACAGCTGCCTCTTGTCGCTTTTTTCCTTGATCGCGTTAAGTTGTTGAAAAGTCAGGGTTTCAACATTGCCATCTGGTAAAAACGTACAATACCTTTCCTTGCCTGTTCGCCAGATGAACCTGCGCTGGAAATCGCCGCAGGAGCCGGCAGCTTCGTAGATAGAGCGTAGGAGATCCTTTGTCGTTCCGTTTCCTGCCAATCCACGGAAAAGATCAAGGATAACAGCCCTGTCTTCCATCGTTCCCTCTGAAACAAATGATATATCAAGTTTATTGCAGATTCAAGTTGTTTCTGCTTTGAATAACAATCTTGAACAAGTAGGCTTCATGTGATAATTTTAAGATGCTAGGGACTATGGTGTCGAAAGAAACCTTGCAGGGATCAAGTTGGTTGACGGAGAAGAACGATGGTGCAATTCAGGAACAGGGAAAAAGAGATATTGTTCAAGGTGGTTTATTACGGCCCCGCTCTCGGCGGCAAGACAACAAATCTTGAAGTGCTTCACAAAATCACCGATCCGGATGGGCATACAACGCTTACTTCCCTGAAAACGGCTGAGGACAGGACGCTGTTTTTTGACCTTCTTCCGTTCGATCTTGGGGAGATCCAGGGATATCACATCAGAGTTCAGGTATATACCGTTCCCGGGCAGGTCCATTACAATACGACAAGGAAAATTGTTCTTTCTGGTGCTGATTCGATCATTTTTGTCGCGGATTCCCAGCCTGCCAAAATGAAAGACAACTATGTGTCATGGGAGAATATGAAGGCGAATCTTATGGCCAATTCGATGAACCTTGAAACGATTCCAGTAATCATACAGGGTAACAAGCAGGATCTTGCCGGAGCTGTGGGGGAGGAAACGCTGCTAAAGGGTATGCAGCTCAAGGAGACCTTTGAAGTTGTTCTTTCCTCGGCTTTGACTGGCGAGGGAGTCGTGGAGACATTCAAGAAAGCCGTGGTTAAAAGTCTTGTCGCTTTTTCTGATAGGTTCAAACTTAAACAGAAGGGAGTGACAGGAGAAAAGCTTGAATCAAGTCTGGACAAATTTTTCGAGCCATTCAAGGAGAGAGTCCTGGTAGAGGAGGATAAAAAGATTCCATCCCTTGAGGCGACGGTCCCCCTTGTGGGCATGTCTGAAGAGGAACAGCTCTCAGCCGCATTGAAATCCACGACAGAGATCGCGGAGCAATATAATGAAGTTGAAAGACTCTCCAATTTCCTGTCATCAAGGCTTGAAGAGATGAAGATCCTCCACGAAATAGGATTGAAATCAGAGAATATTAATAATCCTGAGGATTTGGCGGTCGTTTCTTTGCGTGCGCTTTCAGGATTCAAGAAGAATCTTTCTTATACGTTGTTTAAACTCGAAAAGGGCGGGATCAAACCAATTCTCTTAATTGGGCATGGGGCAGACCCATTGTTTCAGTTAGGGAACACTTCAGTCGGGAATTTCGCTGTTGGATTGATAGAAAAAAAGGAACCCGAGAGGCTTGATGATCTGGAGCTTCGACTGGAAGAAGTTACCGGGCAGATATTTCCACTCCCCAGCTCAGTGATATCTTTATTTCTTGGAAAAAAGGAAACCCCCCTTTATGCGATTTTCGCCTACTCTGCTGTAAAAACTGGATTGAGCAGTTACGACGAGAAATTCCTTCGTTTGTTCCAGGACATGGTTTCATCGAAAGTGGCAGCCGCCGAGCTCTTTCTTGAGATAAAAAAATGCAATGATGAGCTTGAGAGGAAGGTTATTGAGAGAACTGCCGAACTGTCCGGGACCGTTGAGAAACTGAAGGAACTGGATGAGATAAAAAAAGCTTTTCTTAACAGCGTTTCGCACCAGATAATAACGCCGCTGACCAACATTAAGACTAGAAACGATTTTCTCGTCCGTCATCCGGAGATGTGGCCTCAGAAGGGGAGGGAATTTCTGCTGGATATGGGAGGAAGCATCGAAAAACTTCAGTCGTTGATCTCCGACCTGCTCTCCTATAACTGCATCAAGGAGCCGATAACGGGGGAGAACTGCAATATGGGGACTGTTCTGGAAAATGAGCTATTCTCATTTGCGGGGAAACTTGGGGAGAAAAAGATCAAGGTGAGCACGCAGAAGGAAGGGGAACCCGTCGAATATCCTATCAATCGTGAGGATACTGCTCTTTTGATGCGACAACTTCTTGATAACGCGATAAAGTATTCTCCGATGAACAGCCAGATAAAAGTGTTTCTCATCAACGAAGAGAAAAGAGTGATTTTTTCCGTTCGGGATTACGGCCCCGGCTTTCCCAAGGAAAAGCGGGAGTTCAACCACGAGCCGGTATCAGATAAGTCGCCGGGTGCGCAGGCGTTCGTTGGGGACGGTCTCGGCATGGGGTTGTTTTTTGTTAGAGAGATACTTTCAAAATATAGAGGATCGATGCACATTGACGACATGAATCCGGGTACCAATGTCCTTGTGGAGTTAGGGCGCAGATAAAGGCAAGTAATTCCCGCCTGCTTGCTGAACAAGTTCAGATACATGTGAGACAAAAGTGATATAAAAGAGGGGTTTGATGAAAGAGAAAGGCCTCTCTGATGAAGATGTTCTGGACATGGAAAGGATTTGGGAAGATTTCTGCGAAAGCTCCGGCGGAGCTTTCGCAGAAAGAGCTCGACCGGCTAAGGGCAGTCGAGTTATTCAGTAAGACGCGGGATGTCGGGCTGGTGTGTTCCCTGTTCGGGATAAGCCGAGCTACTTTGTACAGGGTCTTGCATCGTTTCAATCCCCGGAATCTGATGTCCTTGAGGGACAAATCCAAGAAGCCAAAACACCTGAGGGTTCCCGAATGGCCGTTAGAGCTTATTTTGGCGGTTAGGGGCCTTCGGGAAGAATGGCCGGGTATCGGGAAAGACAAGCTCGTAAAACTCTTGCGAGATGAGAAAGGCATTCATGCTTCAGCCTCAACGGTTGGAAGGATTATAGGTTATCTCAAGAAGAGAGGCGAATTGGTTGAACCAAGAAGAAACGGCATCTCACCAAAAAGACGGGAGAAAAGGCCGTACGCCACAAGAAAACCCAGAGAATACCAAGCCTTAGCCCCCGGAGACCTTGTTGAAGTGGACACGATGGATATAAGGCCGTTGCCCGGGATCGTAATGAAGCAGTTTACGGCAAGAGACATGGTGTCCAGATGGGATGTGTTAATGGTTCGTACCAGGGCAACGGCCAATACAGCGAGCGAATTCTTGAAGGTCCTCGCGGAAAGAATGCCTTTCGAAATAAAGGCTATACAGGTTGACGGCGGTTCCGAGTTCCGTGCGGAGTTCGAAGAATCTTGCCGCCAGATGGGAATACGGCTCTTTGTCCTCCCACCCAGAAGCCCAAAGCTCAACGGCTCTGTCGAACGGGCCAACAGGACTCACACCGAGGAGTTCTACGAGTTCTATCATGGGTCCTGGAATGTTGCAGAACTGAACGACGCTCTCAGGCTGCATGAGATAAAATACAACACCAGAAGGCCGCATCAGAGCCTCGGACAGATCACCCCGTTGAAATTCCTCCTCGACAATGGCATTATTGATTCTTTCCATCACCCCGCTTTGTCTCATATGTAGTGAACGAGTACACTTGCTTTATTTTTTTACTCTTTTTGCTATAATTGCCGTTGGAGAAATTTTTTGGAGGTCGGAAGATGAAAAGAACGATTGTAGCGATGTTTCTGGTCATTGTAAGCTTTTTTGCCTTCTCTCAGCAGAAAAGCGAGCCCAAAACGGGAGCACAGCCACAGAAGAAGGAGGCAGCGGTTACAATGGACAAAGACACCCTCGTAGTGTTCGAAACGGACCTTGGAAAGATAGTCTTCGAGTTCTTCCCCGACAAGGCCCCCGGCCACGTCAAGAACTTCATCGAGCTTTCTCAGAGCGGTTTTTACAACGGCACCAGGTTCCACAGGACCGTCCCGGGCTTCATGATCCAGGGCGGAGATCCGAACACGAAGGTCGACGACCCGTCGAAGCCCTGGGGCACCGGCGGCAATGTCGGTCCTGACGGCAGGGAGAAGATGCTCAAGGCGGAGTTCAACGACGTCCACCACGCCAGGGGAGTCCTTTCCATGGCGCGTTCGAGCGATCCGGATTCGGCATCCAGCCAGTTCTTCGTCTGCGTGGCTGACGCGGGTTTCCTCGACAGGAAGTACACCGCGTTCGGCAAAGTTATAGAGGGCATGGAAGTGGCCGACAAGATCGTGAGCGCGCCCGCCGGCCCGAAGGGTCCCAGGGACCCGGAGGGAAGCCGCCCCGTCAAGCCGGTCTCGGTAAAGAAGGCTTACGCGATCAAGCGTTCCGAGTACAAGCCCGCGGCAGCACCGGCAGCTCCGGCGAAGTAGCGGAGAAGGGAGGAACAAGATGTTCAGGAAATACGCGTTAGTGTCAGTTGCTCTCCTCGTTATCGGGGCCGCCTTCATGCTGACGGGCTGCCTCGGTTCCAAGACCGTGACCATCGCCGTGGCGATGCCGCTCACGGGAGAGGACGCGGAGGAAGGAAAAAGCATAGTCAACGCCGTCCAGCTCGCCGTGGATGAAGTCAACGCCAAGGGCGGCCTGTTCGGCAAGCCCGTCCAGCTTGTCACGAAGGATGATCACGGCTCGACCGAAACGGCAGCCAAGGTGGCCGGAGAGCTTTGCGACGACAAGGTCGCGGCTGTGATCGGCCACTACACTTCAAGCTGCACGCTGGCGGCGAGGGATATCTATTTCACGAGGAAGATAATCATGATGACCCCTTCCTCGACCAATCCCGCGGTCACCGACGGCATCTACCCGACGATCTTCCGCGTTTGCGGAAGGGACGACAAGCAGGGCGAGGCGGCGGCCGAACATGTCGCCGCGGCGTTGCCCGACGCCAAAGTCGCGCTCATACACGACAACAGCTCTTACGGAAAGGACCTCGCTGACAAATTCCTCTCCATCTTTTCGGCGAAAACCAAGAAGGAATCGGTCCTTTACACCCATTTCGACCGCTCGGTGGTTGATTTCGAGCCGGTGGTGAAGGAGCTGAAAGAGAAAGAGCCGACGGTCATCTACTTCGGCGGACTGTTCCTGCAGGGCGCGGAACTCCTCAAAGCCATAAGGAGCGCGGGGATCAACGCGCTTTTCGTTTCCGGCGACGGCTGTTGGAACGAGGAGTTCATCAAGAGGGCCGGAGCTCTGTCCGAAGGCTGCCTGGCGACCTTCAACCCCCAACCGGAGGGCACGAGCGAAGGCAAGGCGTTCGCGAGGGAGTACAAGGCCAAGTTCGGGGACGATCCCCATCCCTATTCCCTGTTCGCATATACCGCGGCGAAGATAATCATCGCAGCGATCCAGAAGGCCGGGTCCAAGGACCCGATCGCGGTCGCCCAGGTCATAAGGTCCCAGGAATTCTCCACGCCGTTCGGGCCGATGAGCTTCGACCAGAAGGGCGACCCAAGCGAATCCCCTTGGACCGTGTGGCAAGTGGAGAACGGGAAGTTCGTGACCGCGCCCAAGCCGGTGCCGCCGCCCGCCGCGGAGACTCCTCCGGAGAAGTAAACAGTTACCGACAGAGGGGCTTCAGGAATTCGAAGCCCCTTTTTTTTGTTCCGGCGGATATTTTTATTGAAGCTGTTTAGTGGAGGTCAAAGTGCTTGCGGTTCATTATCCCTCTGAATGGATGAAAGAGCCTTTCATGAAAGAATTATGCTCGGTGACGGGGCTTGTCTTCGTGCCCTACGGGCGCCCCGATTCCCTCGTGATGATACCTTCCGCGGTCAATGTCGTAATGCTCGAACGCGCCGACGACAAGTTCGCGGAGGGAGCCGTCCCCCTTATCAGGTCCGATTCGCCGATCCAGGGGTGGATGACTGTCCCCGAGTTCGACGCCGCCAGGATCGTCGAGGTGCTGCAGAAAGAATACGACGCGTGCTTCGAGAAGGCCAAATACGACGAGGGCAGGGACGACATCGTGAAGGCGCTGGAGCAGGTCAGCATAGCGCTCACCATGGAGAGGGACCATGAAAGGCTCCTTTCGCTGATACTCGAAAAGGCGAGATTCCTCTCGAGGGCTGACGCCGGCAGCCTCTACCTTATCGAACAGCCGAAAGGGGAGGGGGCGGAGCCGAAGCTGAGGTTCGTCCTCGCCCAGAACGACTCGATCCCCATATCCTTCGAAGAGAAGGTGATGCCGCTCAGCGAGAAGTCTATATCGGGGTTCGTCGCGCTTTACGGGGAGACCCTCAGGATCGAGGACGCGTACCGGCTTCCCGAGGGCGCACCATACAGCCATAACAGGAAATACGACGAGGAAATAGGATACAGGGCGAAATCGATGCTCGTCCTTCCCATGAAGAACTCGCGCGGCGAGACGATCGGCGTCCTCCAGCTCATCAACAGGAAAAAGCTGAGGGAGACGGTCCTGACGCCCGGGAGCGTGGAGGAGAACGTCCTCACTTTCGACAACAGGATCCTCGAACTGATGAGGAGCTTCTCCAGCATGGCGGCTGTCGCGATGGAGAACAACGCCCTCATCAAGAGCATTGAGAACCTCTTCGAGGGATTCGTGCAGGCTTCCGTCCACGCGGTAGAGCAGAGGGACCCCACCACATCCGGCCATTCCCAGAGGGTGTCCATCCTCACGCTTTCGCTCGCCGAGACCGCCGACAGGGCCGACTTCGACCCTTTCAGGGATGTGCGCTTTTCAGAGAACGACATGCGCGAGATCCGCTACGCCTCTATCCTGCACGACTTCGGGAAGATCGGGGTGAGGGAGAACGTCCTGGTGAAGGCCAAGAAGCTCTACCCGAGCCAGTACGACGAGATAATGATGAAGCTTGAGATCGCGAGGCTCTCGAAGGAGCGTGAGTTCCTTATGGAGCAGCTCGGGCTTTTCGAGAAGGGTGCGGCTACCGAAGAGAACATCGGCATGCTGAAAGAGCATCTTCTCGACCATATCCGGGAGATGGACGGGATAGAGGCCATCGTCAAAAGGACCAACGAACCGACCGTCCTGCCGGAGGGCGATTTCAGGTTCCTCCAGGACCTCGCGAAGGTGACGTTCAGGACGACGAAGGGCGAGACGCTTCCTCTGCTCACGGCCGACGAGATCAAGATACTTTCGATACCGAAGGGGACGCTGACCGACGAGGAGCGCCTGGAGATCGAGTCCCACGTTACCCACTCCTTCGACTTCCTGAAAAAGATACCGTGGACGGAGGATTTCAGGAACATACCCGACATCGCTTACGCCCACCACGAGAAGCTGAACGGCCAGGGCTACCCGAGGAAGCTCTCGTCGCCTCTCATTCCCATCCCCTCGAGGATGATGGCTGTCGCGGACATATTCGACGCGCTGTCCGCTTCGGACAGGCCTTACAAGAAGGCCGTCCCCATCGAAAAGACCCTGGACATCCTCCAGATGGAGGCGAAGTCGGGACAACTCGACACCGACATAGTGAAGCTTTTCATCGACGCGAAGATCTACGAGAAGACCCTCCACTTGAGAAGGGTCGTTTAGAAGAGGGGGAACATGATCTCTATCCAGCTGGAAACGAAAGAGAGGATGCAGGTCCTCGACCTTACGAAGGACCTTGTGAGGATCGCAAAGAACTGGGGAAAATCCGGGCTCGTCAACATCTACTGCCCGCACACGACCGCAGGGCTGACCGTGCAGGAGAACTACGACCCGTCGGTGAAGGAAGACCTTCTGACGACGCTCGAGAGGCTGATTCCGCGCAACTTCGGATACAAGCACTCCGAGAACAACGCCGACGCGCATATAAAATCGGTCCTCTGCGGGGTCTCGCTCAACCTGCCTGTGTCTGCGGGACATCTTTTGATCGGCAGATGGCAGGGCGTTCTGTTCCTGGAGATGGACGGCCCGCGCAAGCGAGAGGTCTACCTGACCTTCATCGAATCGGAAGAATAAGAAGAGCGCGGAAGCCAGGAAGCCGGGAAGTGGCAAGCGGGGAAGGAAGGATTGTCTGCAGGGGCGAACTGCCATGCACCCGTTTAAGTCAGAAGTCTGAAGGCAGAGGACGCATTAGCGCTGATGGCTGAAGGCTGAAGTTCATTAGGGAAATCAATTCAACAATTTTAAAATTTGCAATTTGAAATTTAATATTCAGGCTTATCACACTTCCAGCATCTGGATGGTGACCTCGCGCCTGCGGCCTTCTACGAGGCCGTAGGAGAGGGTGCAGCGGGGGAGGGGAGCGGGCTCGGCGAGCCTGAGCCCGAGCAGCTCGCGGAGTGAGGCGAAGGCGAATCCTTCCTTCGATGCCTTTTCCAGGAACCCTGCGAACTCTCCTGCGAATGCGATCCCGTCGTAAAGCGGGCTGACCTCAAGCACCGGGTATTTCTGTATTGACGATTCCTTCAGGATGAACTCGTAAAAGGATCTTTCGTCCCCGTTGCCGGCGGCGAGCCACTCGGTGACCGTCGGCAGGGTTACCGGGACCTGCGGGGTTTTCATCACTCTCGGATCGATCACGGGAAGGAACGGGTCGGTCCCCCTGCAGTCGCTCGCGAAATCAAAGGCGAAATTCTCCTGCAGGAGGATGGTCGCGTTGGAACAAAGGAAGAAGGGGGCGGCGAATGAACGCGCCCTGATACGGAGCAGGTCTTCGAACTCGGAGAGGCCCCGTTCGTAATTGAGAGCCACGGCGTCCTCGTTTCTCGAAGAAACGGCGGACTTCCATTTCGCGGGAGAGAAACCGTAGAGACCGGCATCGTGCCCTTTCCTTATTATCTCGGAAGCGGCCTCGGACAGCCCACCGGAAACGGGGCGGGGAGGGGAGAGAAGCCCCGAGTACGCCGTTTTGAATCCTTCACGCCTCACTTTTTGTGTTCTCGAGTTTTCCGAATGGAATGAAGGATCGAGGAGAGAGAGGAAGGATTCGCCCCTCGAATCGTTGCCGCATGCCATGAAGAAGGACGAGAGGGCCGAATTGGCTCCGTAGATGTCGAGAAGAGGCCTTACTCCCTCTTCGAGCGCTCTCCTGGTGTCGACGACCGTCTTCAGGCCGATGACCTTCTTTCCGCCGAGTCCCGGCCTGAAGGGGTACTTGTCCTTCGATTCTATCTTCACGTCCTCGAGCTTTCTCTTCTTCTCTTCGCGCCCGCCCTCTTCGATCGGCGGCTGGTAGAGGCTCTTCCTGATCTTCTCCTTGTCAAGCGGTTTAAGGCCGAAAAGTCTCCCGAACATCTTGCTTACCTCTCGTCAGATTCTTTTTCGTCGCTGCCGGCGCCGTTCTGCGACAACTCGTTCTCGTTCTCCTCGCGGTCCAGAAGCGAGATGGAAAGGCCGCCGCCGCTTCTCTCAACGAAAACCACCCCTTTTTCGTGCCACAGCGGGTCGAGCGCCTTCATGGCCAGGGGTTCCGCCACCTCGCGCCTGATGACGCGGGCGAGGTTCCTCGCGCCGTATTCGTAAGAGTACCCGGCTTCCGCCAGGTATTCCCTCGCCCCCGGGCTGAGCCTGAGATCCTTGCCCTCGTTGGCGAGCTTTCTCAGGAGCTCTTCGAGCTCGAGGTCGATTATCCTGATGACGTCGCCCTGGGAGAGGGGGTTGAAGACGACGATCTCGTCTATCCTGTTGAGGAACTCGGGAGTGAAGAACTGGCGTACCTCCTTCATGATCTGGGCCTTCTCGTCCGTCATGATGTTCCTGGACTGGAAGCCCACCTTCGACCTCGTGAAGACATCAGTTCCGAGGTTGCTGGTCATTATGACAGTCGCGTGGTTGAACCTGACCGTACGCCCCCTGCCGTCGGTCAGCCTTCCGGCGTCGAATATCTGTAGAAATAGGTTCAGCACCTGCGGGTCGGCTTTTTCTATCTCGTCGAAGAGCATTACCGAGTAGGGGTTCTTCCGTATCTTATCGGTGAGCTGGTTGGGGTCGTAATAGCCGACATATCCGGGGGAGGTCCCTATGAGCCTGGAGGTGGAGATCCTCTCCATGTACTCGCTCATGTCTATCCTTATCAGCTTGTCCTCGTCCCCGAAGAGCACCTTCGCGAGAGTCTTGGCCAGCTCGGTCTTCCCGACTCCCGTGGGTCCGACGAACAGAAGCACTCCGTCGGGGCGGTAAGGGTGGAGGTCGTAGCCGAGCTTGCAAGCCCTCACCACCCGCGACACTTTGCTTATTGCGTCGTCTTGGCCAACGACGCTCTCGGCCAGGTTCTGTTCGAGCGAGGCCAGCCGCTCGGGGGTAAGCCTGGAGAGCCTTTCGTAGCTGATACCGGACATTTCGGAAAGAGTCTCGAGAACGTCGGATTCGGTCACCGTCGCGGGAGACCTGCCGACGGATGACGAAAGAGCGCAGGAAGCGCAGGCCCTGTCCATGAGGTCTAGCGCGCTTTCGGGGAGCATCCTGTCGCCGACCGACATTTTCACGAGCTCGACGCATCCCTCGAAAAGCCCTTCCGGGACGGTCACGCCGTGAAAGTCCTCGTATGCCTTCTTCCTCGACGAGATTATCTCCCTTACGACATCCTGCGGGAGCTCTTCCAGGTTCATCGTGTGGAAGAACTTGAGGAACGCGGGGTCCTTTTCGCGGATGTTGGAGTACGCTTCGGGGTCGGTCGTGCCGATGACGGTTATGGCACCCTTTGCCAGGAAAGGTTTTATGAGAGAAGACGAATCAAGCGCCGAGCCTCGCGAACTGCCGGAACTCACGAGCTGGTGGATGTTCTCGACGACAAGGATCTCGCCCTGTTCCTTGATCTTCTTGACGACCTCGAGGACCCTCTCTTCGAACTGCCCCCTGAAACGCGCTCCGGCTATGAGGCTCCCGGCGTTCAGCAGGAAGAACTTCCTTCCCCTGAGAGAGGCCGGTACCTCTCCGGTCAGGACCCTCTGGACCAGCTCCTCGACCAGGGAGGTCTTGCCTACGCCGGAGTCTCCCACTATGACGGCGTTCTTCTTGTCCCTGCAGGTTAGGATCTCGATGAGTATGTTCAGCTCTTCGCTCCTGCCGACAAGGGGTTCCCTCTGTTTCAATGCTATCGCGGAATTGAGGTTCTCGAGGAGGTCGTCGGAGGGGGGCTCCGGCCTTTCGATGCCGGCGGGCTTGGCTTCGGCCTTTCCCCTGAGAATGGTTCTCTTGGCCATGACTCCGGGATGGTAGGGGTTTATCGAGAGGCTTTTCTCGTAGGCGCGGTTGGCTCTCGCCCAGTCTCCCTTCGCAGCGAAAATGTCGCCCAGCGTCACGTAGCCTTCGTCGCTCACGGGGAACCTTTCCAGCAGCTTGTTGATGACCGCCGCCGCCTGCTGGAGGCTGTTGCCCGCTTCGTAGGATCTCGCCAGTTCGTGGTAGAGGACGGGGAGGTCCGGCCTGACCGCGAGGGCGAGCTCGAGCTCGGCCGCCGCACGGAGGTATTCCCCCTCCTTGTTCAGCTGAACGGAGTTGATGCAATGGGTGAGCGCCGACGCGAAGATAAGGACCTCCCTGTTCTGCGACCCTCCGAGGCGGTAGAAGGCGAGGGCGTCATCGTAGGCGCCCTGCCTGAACAGGATCTCTCCGAACTCTATGAGCAGGCTCGGCGAAAGCAGGAGCCGGTAGCCGGGCTCGTCTATGCCGCGGTAGAACGCGCCCTCCTTCGTGAGCATCCTGAGGACGAAAGAGTGGCCGTTCTCGTTGTGCAGGAAAGGGTAGAGGCAGAGGGGCTGCCCCACTTCCGGGACGAAGTAGAGGCCTTCCTTGACCTGGTGCGATACGGTCCTGATCTTCGATACCGGCGGGCCGTCCTTCGACAGCGGTATGACCTCGGGGCCGTCGGGCACATTCTGGGAAGGCTTCAGGTGAGCCACGACGGGGGTCCAGTTGTTGACCAGGAAAGTCATGGCCTCGAATAAGATCCTCTCCGCCTCCGGGGCGTTCCTCTTGTCGCGTTCAAGAAGCGAGAATTGGTTGAACTCGTCAAGTATCTGGAGGTACTTTTTCAGGTAGAGGGGTATGAGGTCCTTTCCGGGGAATCTTACGGGAAAGACCTGCCCGAAAAGAGGCCTGTACCTGGCGAAGAGCTGCGACTGGAACTTCACTATGTTGGGTACGGAAGGGTCGTGCAGGAAGGTCGTGGCGGATTGGGCAAGCTCTCTCGCGTAAACCCGCCTCTCGAGGTAGGCCGCAAGGCCTTCAAGCGCTATGAGATGGAACGATTCCGAGAGGACGCCGAAGCAGTTGTCGTGGAGGGTCCCCTCGTCGGCGTTTTCCGCGGCGAGGATGGTCCTGCCGTGCCGGTCGCCGAGGGTTTTCAGGAGGGCTGCCAGGGCCGCGTTCATTCAGGCTCCGGCGTCACCCTCAGATCGTCGCTCCTGACGATGAATACCTTCTCGTTGTTGTCAAGCGGATCGGCGGGGTAGAGGAAAAAACCGCTGTTCTCCTCGGCGAGGTTGAGCACCCTTCCCTTGATCACCTCTCCGTCGTGGAACGCGACGCTGAAGATCCTGCCGGCCCTGGGAGAACCCTCGCCGAACTCCCTTCCCGCCTTGTAGTGCGGATTGCCGTCGAAGTCTTTCACGAAGAAAATGGCCTTCAGTTCGCTCAAGGGGAATTTAAGGACCTTTCCATCCTGGTCCAGAACCGTGATCTTGTGGAACGCGGCTGAGAAGGGAATCCTTGATGTACACCTGAGCATCGATCCGTCCCTTTTCCGGAGTATGAGCTTCTCGGCCATGGTATCCCCCTACAGGCTGTTCAGGACGTCCTCCAGAGTGGCCATGCCCGCCAGGGCCTTCTGGATGCCGTCCTTCTTCAGCGAGAACAATCCTTCCTTGTACGCCTGCGTCCTGACGGCCTGGATCGATTCTTTCGCGACGACCATCTTGTTCAGCTCTTCGCTCGGCTTGTAAAGCTCGAAAAGAGCGACGACACCCGAATACCCGGTGTTCTGGCATTGCGGACAGCCCTTCGCCTTATAGAAACGGGAGTTTTCCGGAAGCCTCAGCCCGAGCTCCCTCTGGATGGACTCGGTAGCCGGGTAGGCTTCGCGGCACGACGCGCAGAGCCTGCGGACCAGCCTCTGGTTGATGATCGCCGTCAGCGACGCGGCGAGCAGGAACGGCTGGATCCCCATGTCGACTAGGTTCTGGATAGCGTTCACGGTGTCGTTCGCAGTCATCCTCGCGAGCACGACTCTTTTCGCGAAGGCTCCCTGGATCGTGGCGCGCGCCTCGCTCTCGTTGGTGATGTCGCCGATGTAGGCGATATCAGGCTCCTGTTTCATCAGAGAAAAGATCGCCTCCGCGAAGGTGAACTCGCTCTTCTCGTCCGGCTTGCCCTGCACCATTCCGGGTATCTCGTACTTGACGACAGGGTCGTATCCCATCGCGAGCTGGTTCGGCTTGTAGATCTCCAGAATGGAAGCATAAACGGTCGTCCTTTTGCCGGAGCCGGGAGGGCCCGTGACGAGGTAGAGCCCCGAACCCTTTGCCAGCGCCTTGGCGTACTCCACGAGGACCGACTGCATTACGCCGAGCTGGGCAAGGCGCATCGTGGCGCTCTGCTTGTAGGAGATCTTGATTATTATCGCTTCGCCGAAGAGCGTGGGAAGAAGATGGACGTAAAGCTCGAGTTTCTTTTCACCCTTCTGGCTCTTGAAAAAGCCGCTCTGGGGGATCTTGTTCTTCGTGATGTCCATGCCCCCGAGCACCTTCAGGCGGTTGGCGACGTTGCCTTTCAGCTTTTCCTCTACTTTGCCGACCTCGTGAAGGGCCGTGCCCTCCCTCCTTCGGATCAGGTAACCTTCGGGACCAGGCTCGAAGTGGACCTCGGTCGCGTTCGTTTCTATGGCGTCCGCGATGATCTTGTCCACTTCCTGGATCACGTTCTTCTCTTCCGCGGCGTTCTTGAGCATGCCGCCCGTCTCCAAGGGCTTCTTCTGAGGTTCGAAAGTGATCTTATCGGCCATCTCTCCGCTCCTTCGTCACGATAATTATACCTCCGCAGGAAAAAAACCGCCATACCGGATTTATCCGGGGAAGGATCTCGATTGTCAAGTGATAACACGGGGAGAAAGGACTACTTGCCGGAGCTGTGTTTTTCTTCCTGCAAAAGCCTTACGCCGCAGTGTTTCAGGAGCGTCGTGGCGTAGGAGCCCTTCGGAAGGGAGAAGGAGAGGGCGAGGCGGCTCCCTTCCAGCTGTTCCATCCGAAGGCCGGACACTCTTATCCTCGCGGCTCTCCGGGTACCGGGCACTCTCGACCTGATAAGGCTCGCGAACGGCACGCCGAATTTCTCTACTGCCTCTTTTTCGATCTCGAGAGAGAGCCCGCGCGGGATGATCATCCTGGCGCCGATCATGGGGCCTGTGAAATGCGCATCCAGGGAATCTAGCTTGCCTGCCAGTTCCCCCGTCATCTCCCTGAAGTGGAACTCCCTTTCGGAACCGGGATCGAGAAGGACGTCGCCTTCGACCGGCACTGGGTAAAGGCCGGCTTCTATCCTTCCTTCGAGGTATGAATTGAATATGCGGGATTGAAAAACGGAAACGAAGAAGCGTCTCCTTCGCGATCCGCCCTTGGGTGCCTGGTTGAGGAAGATCCTTTTTCCCGCGACGAAAGAGTCTTCGTCCGAAAGTCTCTGCGGGCCGAAGAAATTGGGCATGCCCTCCCTTTCCAGGATATCAAGGCCGGCTCGCAGGTCGAGGGTATCGCCGTCTCTGTCGTGGTCGAGGAAGATTATGAACCTGTTCCCGAGCAGTTCTCCCATTCTCAGTTTCGCAGGCTGCCGGAATGCCGACAGGACCTCAGCACCGAGGGAGCCGAAAGCGCTCAATATCTTGGCTTCGAGCCTGGCGGGAAGCGAGAAGGTCTGGACGGAAGTGGAAAGCTTGTCCTTGTTCCCCGCGAAGCCTATCTCTTCTTCGCGGATCTTGAGGATCTTTCTCAGTTCTTCCGCCAAGAACGGCGTGGAGAGGCCCTTTCTCCTGAAAGTCACGTACAGGTGTTCGCCGCCCCCATCTTCTTCGAAAACAGGGATCTCCTCGACGAAAAATGTTTCAGGGGACTGGTTGAACGATATCATCCGGCTGCTTCTCTTCCGTCGTCAAGGAGGCTTCTTTTTCGTTCTCCGGGAGAGCGTCGTGCATGGCTATAAAAGTCGTCTCCATGAGCTTGTCCCGGTCTTCGTAGGTCATCCCTTCCGTCGGGATCGGGGGCAGGAACCTGACCTCGATGTTGGCCGGTTCGATGAAGAATCCGTGCTGTTTCTGGACATCCCTCGCTCCTCCGATCACTACGGGGACTATCTCCGCCTGGAGGTTCAGTGCGAGGATGAAGGCTCCCTTCTTAAAGGGAAGCAGGCCGGGGCCCTTGTTCCTCGTGCCCTCCGGAAAGATGACGACCTTCATCTTCTTTTTTTTCATCATCTGTTCGAGCCTCTGCATCTCCTTCACGGAGGCGGCGTTGTCCTTGCGGTCCACGAGAGGGAAGCCGGAAAGCCAGAGCGCCCAGCCGAAGATCGGGAGCCATCCGAGCTCCTTCTTGGCCACGAACCTGTAATAATACCTGTTCAGCGAAAGGATGAGTGCGTGGACATCGAAATTGCTCGTGTGGTTTGCGACCAGGACCTGGACCGTATCCTTCCCGAGATGATGTCTTCCGATGACGTCTACCTCTATTCCCGCCGCGACGGTCGTGAGAAGTGACCAGATGTACGCGGCCCTGGTGGGGAACCTTTTTCTGAAGAACAGGAGGAATAGGATCACGAGCGGGCCGATAAGGAGCATCATCCCGTAGAGGGTGACATGGGTCAGCAGGCTCCTGACGATCCTGAAAACGAGGTAGGGGTATTTCAGGGGCCCGAGATTGTATCTGCTTATCATTGTCCCGCTATCGAGGCCACGAGGGTCAACGGGAAGAAGACGAATGCCATCAGGAGGATGTTGAGGACGAAGTGAAGGATCGTCCCCAGGATGGGCGTCATCATCAGGAAAAGAAGTATCAGGAAGCTGAAAGGCTTGATCTTGTCGTAAGCCCGTGAAGCGGCGCCCTTCGGCAGGACGGCTTCGAGTATGTGGGACCCGTCCAGCGGGAATATGGGTATCGCGTTGAACGCGGCGAGTAGAAGGTTGATGGAGGCGAAGAGGATCATCAGCGCGGGGGGGGTGTATTCCTGGCCCAGCTCCGCCCAGAACCTTTCCCTGCCGACGACGATCAGATAGCCCGCCATGGCAACGGTGGATACCAGCGCGAGCATCAGGTTGCTCACGGGGCCCGCGGCAGAAACGAGCGCGTTGTCGAGGCGGTACTGCCTGAAATTCCTGGGGTTGACGGGGACCGGCTTCGCCCAGCCGAAGACCGGAAGGTTGAACAGGAAGAGGAAGACCGGGACGACCACCGAGCCTATCGGGTCGAGGTGTTTCAGCGGGTTCAGGGTGATCCTTCCGAGCATCCTGCCGGTGTTGTCGCCCCTTTTCTCGGCGATGAACGCGTGCGCGCTCTCGTGGACGGAGAGCGAGATAAGCAGGACGAAGATCATATAAGCGAAATTAAGTATGGACAGTGGAGAAATGTCTGAACCCAAGGCGTTATCCTCCGGCTAGATGTTGTATTTCCCGAGCAAATCGTCATCCCGGAGCGGCGCGGCTTCTACTGTCTTCTCGCTGCCGTCCGGGAACGACAAGGCGATTTTAACACTTTTTTCGTTCCTAGCGTCGGTGTATCTCGCGAGGATCGAGGCGCACAGCAGTTCTCCGGAGGCGTCCGGGAACCCTTCGTCTATTACCGCCACAGGCCCTTTCACATCGGGGGCTTCCATCCTGATCCTTCCTCTAGCGAACCTTTCCAGCGCGACGTTTTCCCTGAACCTTCTCCCGATTATCAGCTTCAGCTTTTCTCCCAGCCTGAAATGCCTTCCGACCATCAAAAGCTCGACATCTTCCATAGTAAGTTTGCGGTCCGAATGGGCGAGCTTGTCCTGGAACTTTCTCGAGTAGCTCATGTCGGTAAGGAAGCAGCAAGCTCCCGTGGGGGCGAAATTGTCCTTGAGCCCCAGTTCTTCAGCGAGCCTGATCTGCGGGCCGCGGCCTTTGCCGGTGAAATTCTTCAGTTTCTTCCTGTCGATGAGGCCGCTCTTTTCGGCGTCGGTCTCCTTCATGTACTGCGCGCAGAGAGGCCTGAGTAGCCTGCCCCTGAGGCCTGATTCCCTTTCGATCACGGGGAAGGTGTCCTTCCTCTGGGACATCGGCCTCTGGCCCAGCACTTCGCCCGTGGCGACCACGTCGGCTCCGGTCTCTTCCATTATCACCCTGGCCTTTTTCAGCATCAGGATCCTGCAGTCTATGCACGGGTTGGAATTGGCGCCGTAGCCGTGAGGCGGGTTCAGGACGACATCGAGGAAATCGGAGCTTATGTCGTAAGAGCGGAGAGGAACTCCGATCTCCTTCGCGACCCTCGACGCGGCGTCGAAGAGAGGGGAGAGTTCTTCGTTTGGAAGGGAGGTTCTGTGCCTGTGCTGATAGATGCAGAAACCGGTGGAGAAATTCACCGCGGTGACCGATACGCCTATTGATTTGAGAAGCGCGGCGGCTAGCGCCGAGTCGAGCCCTCCCGATAAAAGGACAATCGCCGAAGGGCTCTTCTTATCGGTCATTCAGAAATTTGTCTCTTGAAACAGAGGATGGCCCCCTGCAGCTCCCGGCAGTGGGCGCCGGGATTCCTGACGTATCTGGAGGGTATGGCGGAAACAAGTTCCCAACCGTCGTTGCCGTATACGTTCAGCGAGCCCTTGAACCTCTCGAGCGAGGGCCCGAATTCAAGCGCGTTGAAGTTCCTGTCGTCGATGACCACCATGTACTCCCATTTCTTCATTTCATGCCTCCTCTCGTAGAACGCCCCCTTTGCTGCGAACGAACTTTATACATCAAACGGGCGAAAAATTCAACCATATCGGGGTTTATAAGAAGCTCAGGATCCTTCCGTCCCACCGCGCGGGCCTGTCGAAAGGTATGGTCCGTTTGCGGTCGACGTGGCCGCTCTTTATGCCCCTGATGACGGGTTTCCCTCCCGAGAGCTCCCACGCCCTCAGGTAGACATCCTTCTCGGTGCCGTCCTGCATGCCGGCGAAGCTTCCGAGGATCAGGCCGGAAGCTCTATCGAAGGCGCCGGAAAGGCTGAGATGGGTCAGCATCCTGTCGATCCTGTACATCGGCTCGTTGACGTCCTCGATGAACAGGAACCTTCCGTCGAGGTCGGGGAAATAGCGCGTTCCGGCAAGGGCGGAAAGCACCGAAAGGCACCCGCCGGTGACCGTGAACTCCTCCTCGTAGGGGTCGGAAGGCTTTCCCTTGAGGGAGAAGGGCCACCAGTCGATCGCCGCCCAGAGAGATTCGCCGTCCGCCGCCTTGCTGTCGGAGACCTCGCCGAAGGAGGGGCCGTAGAGCGCCCACAGCTTCGGGGACCTTGACGCCCAGCAGAACACGGCGGTTGAATCCGAATATCCGATCAGCGTCTTTTCCTTCCTGCGGTGGTAGCGGGGAAGGAGGTGAAGGAGCCTCACGGATCCGAACCCGCCGCGGGAGAACCAGATGATGTCGACTTCGGGATCGTCAAGCGCACCTGCCAGATCGTCCAGCCTCTCCTGATCGGTGCCCGCGAGGTAGCCCCTTTTTTTGAGCGCGCTTTTTCCGAAGCTCACCGAAAAACCCCTGTCTTCAAGATAGGACCTCCCGGCTTCGAGCTTTCCCGGGTCGCAGGGGCCGGACGGCGAAACGACCCTGATGTGTCTTCCCTTTCCGGCGTCTATCTTCATGAAGGTTCTTCCTTTCCCGCAGGGAACATTATAGCAAGAAGAAAACCCAGATAATAAAGGACGATCATCGGCAGGGCAACCACCGCCTGGGTGAAGGGGTCGCCGGAAGGCGTGATCACGGCGGCGGCGATGAAGGAGATCAGGACCGCCCATTTGGAGCCTTTAAGGAGCTTCCCGGGAGTGACCAGCCGGAGCCTGGCGAGCAGGAATATCAGGACGGGGGTCTCGAAGCAGAGCCCGATCCCGATGATCATGAGAAGTTCGAAGTTCCAGATTCCGGACGCGGTGACCACGTTCCTGTATCCCTCGTTGAGCGAGAAGAAGAACCTGAAGGTAAGGGGGAGCACCAGGAAATATGAGAAGGCCATACCCGCCATCATGAAGAAAGCGGTCCCCAGGACGAACGGGACCGCCAGCTTCCGCTCTTTCTCCCTCAGGGCTGGCTTCAGGAAGAGCCACAACTGATAGAAGAGCCAGGGGGACGACAGGAAGACGGCCGAAACGGCGGCCATCTTCATGTAGACGAAGAAAATGTCGGATATGCCCGTGTAGGCGAGCGCGCCCGATCCTTCGGGGAGATACTCGTGATAGGGAAGGAAAACGGTTTCGGCGATCTTTTTCACGAAAAGGGAGCAGGGGACAAGGACCGTTCCGAAGCCCCAAAGGGCCATCAGGATCCGTTTCCTCAATTCGCCTAAATGCCCGAGGAGGCTCAGTTCTTCACTCACTTCGCTCCCCCGGATCCTTTTCGGAGGGAGGAGCGCCTTTGGGATCATCGTTTGTTCCGGCGGCCATCGCGTTCCTCACTTCCGCCTCCGCTTTTTTAAATTCTCTCGCGGCTTTTCCGAGAGCGCGGCCCAGTTCCGGAAGCCTTCCTGGCCCGAAAAGCAGGAGCGCTACAAGGAAGATCAGGAGCAGTTCCCCGGCTCCTATCGAGCCCATTTTACTTTCCGGCTTTCTTTTTTCTTTTTTCCATTATGGTCAGGACGGCTATGAGGAACGTCAATGTGGTGATCATCGAGTAAAGGGTCCCGAAAAGAGCGACCATCCCTACCGATTTGAGCCCCGGGAACGAGGATGTGTAAAGAGACCCGAATCCCGCGATGGTCGTCATCGCGGCTATGACAAGAGGCTTGCAGGTTTCGTTGATGAGGTTCCTGAAGTTGTTGCCTCCGGGATGGGTGTACCTGTGTACGACATGGACACCGTAGTCCGATCCGATCCCGATTATCATCGTGGTGACGAATATGTTCATCATGTTGAGAGGTTCCCTCAACAGGACAAGTGTCCCCATAAGCCATATGAGCGATATCAGGAGAGGCGCCAGCGAGATGAAGGAAAGCCAGAGCGATTTGAAGTCGATCCAGATGATCAGAAGTACTATTATCATTCCCAGGATGAAGGATTTCAACGCGGAAGCTTTCATTTCGGCCCTCAGGGTCCTGGAAAGTCTGTTGATGCCGGTGACCTTGGCGTCGGGACAAGCGGCTTCCACCGCGGAAACGAGGCCGGTGGGCTCGTTCCTCTTGTAATCTTCCGAGATGTAGATGTAAACAACGCCGCGGTAGAGGCCGTCAGATTTTTTTATTATGAACTTGTCCAGGAACGGCTCGAGAGGGCTTTCCCTCAGCCTCTCGAAGGTAAGGTCCTCGGGGTCCAGCATCCGCCTGAGCGCTTTCAGGAAATCCCTGAAGTAGTCCGGGTCGAAACCGTCCGCGGCGCATGCCGAAAGAAAATCCGCTTTGATCCTTTCATAGTTCGTCCCTTTCGCCCTAAGTTCCTTGAGTTTGTCCATCACGGCTGCCTGGTTGTCTTCCGGTGGCAGGTATGTGGAAAGGGAATCGGTGAAGAGAACTCTTCCGTCCTTCCTGAGGCCGTCCAGGGAGTCGGAGATGAGCTTCGTCTTTCTCGCGACCTCGGCCGGGTCCTTCCCGTAGACCGTGGCCATCATGTAGGTGAACGAGGCGCCGAAACGCTGGTTGATCTCGCGCGTCACGCGGAGCCCGCTGTTGTTGGAGCTCCTGAGGGCGGTCACGCTGTCGTCCAGGGATATCTGCGTCGCGAGCACGCCGAAAGCGACCGTCACCGCAAGGATCATTATCAGCGCGAGCGCGGGGTACTTGTGCGCTAAGGAACTGATGTGGGAAAGGCCGAAAGAGCTGATCTTGAACCGCGGTTCGACGCCTTTTCTCCTCTTGTGGTGGTCATGGTAGGCGACCATCGGGGGGAAAAGCATGAAGTTCATCAGAAGGACGAGGAAGATGCCCATCGCGACAAGAAGTCCGACCTGCCTCATGCCGTTGAACGGAGTGACCATAAGTGTCATGAAGACCGCCATGGTGGTGATCGCTCCCGTGAAGACGCTCTTGAAAGTATGGCCCATCGTAGTTTCGATAGCCTCTTCGGTCGAGCTACCGGCTCTCTTCTCGTGGATGAACCTTCCGTAAAGGACTGTCGAGAAATCGATCCCGAGACCGATCAGCAGGGCTCCCACGCTAGCGGTCGCCGAGTTGAATGTCGCTCCGAACAGCCTCATGAAAAATAGAGTCAGGAAAAGAGCGGACAAAAGAGGGAGCCAGCCGTATACCAGGGCGCTCCTCGCCCTGAAGGCGAAAAAGGTCACCAGCATGACCAGGAACAGGGAAGAAAGGGTGTTGACTATCGCATCCCTTATCACGAGGCTGGAGTCCGACTGGTTTATGGCGTAACCTCCTCCGTATGAGAAGACGAGGGGAGCCGCGTCGGGGAAGTCGGACTTGAAATCGTCCTCCAGCGTTTCCAGCATCTTCATCAGCTTCTTTCCGAAGATGAAGTTCTGGGCGGGTTCCGTAGGCTTGACAAGCATCAGGAGCCCGGGAGCCTTCGGGTCGCCCGAGAGATAATAACCGGTGGAAAGGTCGACCTTCAGCCTCCTCGATTTACCGAGGAACTGGTTCTTTATAAGCGGAAGAAGGTTGAACGGGTCGAACTTTATCAGCTGTTTTTCATAGAAGGAGAGCGGGCTCTTCAGCTTTGCCCTGTTCTTGGCGCTGTTCTCGGCAATAGATTCTTTTGTAAAAGCCGTTGAAACCTGTTCAATGTCGTCGGGTTTTAGATAAAGGAAAGTGTAAGGGAGAAGGTCCCTTATGGCGGGTTCCAGGTCCTGGAGGCGGTATTCCACGGAGGTTATCATTCCGCTGGCTTTCAGCCGCTCGACATATTCGTCTATGTCGTCGAAATGGTCCTCCATCGATCCGTCTTTCGGGTCGAGTTTAATGAGGATGAAGAGGTGGTCGATGCTCTTGAAATCCTCGAGGGCGGACCTGAAATCCTGGACGACGGGTTCTTTTTGCGGGAGAAGCCCCAGGATGTCGGATTCGATCCGCGGCGGGTTGAAAGAGAGATAGACCGCGGCAGCCAGGAACACCAGCCCCAGGGACCACAGGACGACCCTGTAATTTCCGCTGAGGAAGCGTGCGCTGTTTTTGAAGAAGGTCTCTCTCATGTCCCTTTTTCCACCCGGTTTTCGTTCCGGGTCAATCTTTGGCGAAGAGCTCGACTTTTTTCAGGAATATGACCACATATTCGATCATGGAGATGACCGCCACCGCGGCGACGAGGTACAGTATGGCGCTCCCCGTCTCCTGGACGAACTCCCAGCCTTTCTGGTTGCCCCAGATGATCAGGCAGATGGCGATGACCTCGATCACCATCTTGACCTTGCCAAGCCCTCCGGCGGGTATGACCACCTGGCGGCTGGCCGCGACCATCCGTATGCCCATGACGGCGAACTCCCTGGCGATTATGACCACGACGACCCATGCCGGGGCGAGCTGAAGCTCGACGAGGGAGATTAGTACGGAGCCAATCAGCAGCTTGTCGGCGATGGGGTCCAGGAGCTGGCCGAGAGTTGTCACTCCGTAACGCTTCCTGGCGAGGTAGCCGTCGAGTATGTCGGTCAACGACGCGATCAGGAAAAGGGCCACCGCTATGGTCTCGCGGTTGAAATAGAACCATTTCTCGAACTGGAACTTGGTCAGGAGGACAACGACGAGGAACGGAACGATGAAGATCCTCATGAGTGTCAGAGTGTTCGGAATATTGAGAAGGCGCCTGGTCATTTGGACGATCTCTTGTGCTGGCGCCTGTCGAGCCCCATGCGCTCGATCATCTTGATGAGCCCCCTTCTGGTCACGCCGAGTTCATCGGCCGCCTTCGTCCTGTTCCACTTGTGTTTCGAAAGGGCGTCAACGAGCATCTTCTGCTGGATGTTATCCAGGGTGTCCTTGAGCTTCCTGGAGTCAGAGGGGGACCTGACCAGCGAGCTGTGCTGTATGACCTCGGAGAGGTACCGCGGATGGACCGTCTCGCCGTCCTGAAGCAGTATGGCGATCCGCTCCATCTCGTTCTTGAGTTGACGGATGTTCCCCGGCCAGGCGTAGGTCGAGAGGGTCTCCAGGGCGTCGGGATCTATCCCGGCGTAGTGCTTGCCCATCTTCTGGCAGTAGTTCGTCAGGAAATGCCTGGCGAGAATGGGAATGTCTTCCTTCCTGTCCTTCAGGGGCGGCATCTTGATGGTGACGATGTTGAGCCTGTAAAAGAGGTCCTCCCTGAAGAGGCCCTTGTAGATCTGCTCCTGAAGGTCCTTGTTCGTGGCGGAAAGTATCCTGACATCCACCTGGATCGGAGTGTTGTCCCCGATACGCCTGATCTCCCCCTCCTGAAGGGCCCGCAGGATCTTGGCCTGCGAGGAAAGAGACAGATCGCCTATCTCGTCCAGGAAGAGCGTGCCGCCGTCCGCCGCTTCGAAAAGTCCCGGGCGGTCATGGGTAGCTCCCGTGTAGGAACCCTTCTTGTAGCCGAAAAGCTCGCTCTCCAGAAGGGTTTCGGGGATTGACGCGCAGTTCTGAGTGATGAACCTCTTGTCCCTGCGGGGGGATTTGGAATGTATGGCCCTGGCGACAAGCTCCTTGCCTGTGCCGCTCTCGCCGAGAATCAGGACCGACACGTTGGAAGGAGCGATGAGGTCCAGCGTTTCGAAGATGGAAAGCATCTGTGGCGAGTTCGTTATTATCTCGGGGTAGCTGACATCTCCCGAGGCGTAGTCGCTCAGGTAAACCTTCTGGCTCTCGACGGCCTCCATTTCAAGAAGATGGTGGATCACCGAGACCGAAAGCTTGACGAAAGCCTTGAGGAAGAGGTTGTCCCGTTCGGAGAAGGCCCCGGATTTCTTGCCGTGGTCGAGATAGATCGCGCCCAGGATCCTGTCCCTGTGTTCCAGGGGGACGCAGATCACGCTCAGGATGTTGTAATGGATGGCGCTTTCGCTGTGGAACCTCGGATCGGTCTGCGCGTTGGGCGTGACAAGGCCGTCCTTCTTCGACATCGCCTCTTCCACGACGGAACGCGCGATCTTCTGGGCATCCACCAGGTCGTCTGGGTAGAGCGACTTGGCGGCCGTCGGGTAGAGCACTCCCGCCTTGTCCTTCAGGAAGATGACGCCCCTTTCGGCGTTGAGGTGTTCGATGGTCAGGTTTACAAGGTTCTCGAGAAGGCTGTGGGAATCGGTGAACGTGTGCAGCAGGGAGGCAAGTCTGAAGATCGTTTCGAGGTCTTTCCTGTCCTCGATCCTCGAAAGCTCATCGATCTGTGCTGCCCGTTCCTCGCGGTCCGGCATCGTCAGGCTTTAAGCTCCCTCACCCGATCCTTGAGCCTCGATTCCATCTGATCGTTCTTCGGGGCGGGAGGCTTTCCCGGTCCGTTTTCGGCGTTCGACTTCCTCGCGGTCTCAATCTTCTTGAGCGCTTCCTCGTAGGCCTGGACGGCTTCGGCCTTCCTGCCCTGCCGTTCGTAGAACTGCCCGAGGAGATTGAGCCCCATCGGCTCTGGAAGGTCATCGCTGTTCATCTTCGACAGCTGGGTGTAAAGGGATTCCGCTTTGGCGGCGTCCTTCTGGGATTCCGCGATGCGGGCCTTGAGGCCTATCGCGACGGTCCTGATCGAGGAGTCCTTCTCGAGTTCGTCCAGTATCTTGAGCGCCTCGGCCTGGGATCCCGACATGGCGAGGTCCGCGGCCTTGAGGTAACGGGCGGCTTTTTCCTGGTCGTCCGAAGCGCCTTTGGCTTGAAGCTCGTCTATTTTCTTCTTCAGCTCGGAAGACCTTTCCTCAGGGTTGGTAAAGACCTTCATGCCGCTCTTCAGGTAGTCTTCCCTCTGCGGATCGCCGGGCTTGAGCACGGGGGCTTCGGAAGTCTCTATCACTTCGCTGAGGAGCGCCGAGGAAGCGTCGTTCTTGTCGTGCAAGTAACCGATGTAGTAATAGATGCCGGCCACCGCTGCGACGACGGCGATGAATCCCGCCGCGTATGCCTGCCAGTGATGTTCGAGGCTGTTCTCCGTCATCGCGAACGTCCTCGCGAGGAACTGGCGGAACGGGTCGGTGCGCATCTCTTCCTTCTTAAGCTTTCTTCGGGCCATGAACATCTCCTTCAAGAGAAAAAATGGTGAGCCTGGCGGGACTTGAACCCACGACCCCCTGCTTAGGAGGCAGGTGCTCTATCCACTGAGCTACAGGCTCACGCGCGTCCAATTTAATATTCTATATCAAAACCGCTCCGCCGCTCAAGCCCCCCGGGAGCGTCCAGCGGCCTGACGTCGTAAACTGAGGCCTGGGGAGGGCCCGTCCACAGGGCTTTTTCAAGCGCTCCTACGGCTTCGGGAAGGCCGAGCGCCGCCACCTCCACGGAGCCGTCAGGCATGTTCCGGACGTATCCCCTTAGGCATAGGGCGGATCCCTGCCGCAGAACGAAATACCTGAAACCCACTCCCTGTACCACCCCCGATACGCGCCAAGCCCTGCTCTCCATGCCTGCTCCCCGCAATACAACATCAGAACAGAAAATACTTGAAAAAGCAACGGAAATGTGCTAAAAAAACAGCTTGTGAACACAAATAGGAGGAAAAAGATGAAAAAAGCCCTAATTCTCGCGGTCGCGGTGAGCCTCGTCCTGATGTTCGGATGCAGGTCGAAAGAGTCGGCCGAGTTGGCCGCGCAGATGAAGCAGGTCCAGAAGATCGCCAAGCTGGAGAAGCAGATCACCGAGAAGCAGGAAAAAATGAACATGCTCATCAGGCAGTATGCCCAGGAGGGCGGAAAGGACCTCGGCCTGGTTCTGGACCAGAGCATGGGTCCCGACCAGAGGGAGCTCCTGGAGAAAAAGCTTCAGAATGAAGAAGGTATCGGCTACAAGGACCTCATCTCGGACATTCTCAAGCAGCAGAAAGAGATAGAGGATCTCAAGGTCCAGGTCCAGGACCTCGAAAAGAAACTGCCGGCCCCGACCCTGGTGAAGAGGGGCGACAAGCACTTCGACATCGGGATGCAGTACCTGACCAAGGAGAAGGGGCTGGACGAAGCCGCCGCCAAGAAACTCATCTACCAGACGAACATAATGGACGAACTGGTGCCGGGCTTCAAAGTCTGGAACTTCTACGATAACGGAGTGTACGGGACCTTCGTGACGCAGGGCGACGCGGCCGTGAGCCCTTACGGAGTGATCCAGGCGGCAAAGAAGAAGCTTGTCGACGAAAAGAACACCGCGGTCAGCCAGAGAGAAGTCCTGCAGAAAGAAAAGACCACTCTTCTCGAGCAGGTCGACGACCTCCAGAAGAGAAGGGACCAGCTCAATCAGGACGTGATGTTACTCCAGCAGGAGAGGGAAGAGCTTGTCAGGAAGCTCGCGGAAGTGAGGGAGCTCTCGGAAGAGCTGAAGTCCAAGCTCAACTCCGTTTTCTTCAGGGCCGGCGAAAGGAAAGCGCTGGTAGATTCGGGGCTGGTCAAGGACCCCGTCTTCGGAAGCGCCAAGATACTGAAGTTCCAGGACGAGAATTTCCCCGACAGGATAGACCTGAGGAGCCAGGACGCGATATCCATCTCGGCCGAGCAGTGCGGCGTCCCCTCGATCAAGAAGGTCAGGGTGGTTCCCACCAGTTTCAAGGAGGGCGTCGACTTCACGGTGGTGATCCTCGGGGGCGGCGCGACAGCGAACATCAACATCCTTAGCAAGGACAAGTTCCGAGCCGAAAGGACGGTAGTGGTCCTGGTGAACTGACGAGCTCGGATAATAAGAGAAGAAGGACGCCCGGCTTGAACGCCGGGCGTTTTTTTTATGAAAGGCTTCGACGGGCGTAATCCGCCAGATGCGAGGCCATGTTCTTGTAGGGGAGAAGGACTTCGTTCGCCCCGGCGGATTTGAGGGCTTCCCCGTGTTCTTCCGAGTCTGCCGTGGCAACTATCACTGAGTTCGGGGCGGCGGTCCTGCAGATCCTAACTATTTCTATGTTGCCGGTACCCTTGAGGAGCATGTCCGGGACGGTGGACATGATTATCTCCGCATCCGAAACTCCCGAGTGTTCAAGAGTGTCCATGCTGCTTATATCGCCGAACATCCCGTGGATCTTGCGGTCTTTAAGCTCCTTCAGGACCTCAAGATTGAAATCGATGACGAGTATCCCGTCCAGAAGCTCCGGGTACTTTTCTTCGACCAGCTCGACGAAAGCTCTCGCGGTCCTGTGAAAGCCGAGGACCACGACCGAGTAATGCTTCTCTTCATCTCCGGTCGAGGCTTTTCTAGCTCTCGACGGGAAGCCCAGCCTGACGAGAAGCCTGTCGTAAGCGAGGTAAGCAGAATGGTTCCCGTTGATGAAATAGGAAGAAAGGACGGAAGTTATGGCCATGGCGTATATGATAAGCGACATCAGCCTCTGCCCGATATGGCCGTATCCGACGCCGAGCGCCGCGACGACGAGCGAGAACTCGCTGATCTGCGACAGGTTCAGGCTTGCTATGAAGCTCGTGCGTCTTCCTCCTCCCGCGAGCGAGATCAGCGGATAGACGGTGAGAAAACGCGACGCGACTACGAAGGCCACTATGACGACGGCCATGAAGAGCATGGGCGCGTCCGGTGCCGGTATCTTCATCCCGATGGAAAGGAAGAACAGAGTGAGGAAGATGTCCCTCAGGGGGAGCACCTTGGCGGTGACGTGCACGCTGTAAGGGAAAGAGGAGATGGCCACGCCAGCGATGAGGGCTCCCATCTCCATGGACAGGCCAATCGCTTCTCCGATCCCTGCCATGAGGGCGCACCAGGCCACGGAGACCGCGACAACCATTTCCGGAGTACCCGAGATCTTTTCGAAGATCATCCTGAGAAGGTACTTGCTGAGGAGGAACCCGATCGCGAGCAGTGCCGCGCATTTGCCGAGCGCGAGGGCGATCAGGGTGATCTTCGGGTGGGTGAAGTGGGGCTGGACCGCGAGCACCATGATGGCCCACAGGTCCTGAAAAATGAGTATCCCCAGCGTAACCCGCCCGGGGAGCGTGTCGAGCTCGAACTTGTCGTAAAGAAGCTTGACGACTATCGCCGTGCTGCTAAGGGCGCAGAAGATCGCCAGGTAGAGCGCGTCCATTTCGCCGCCGCCGAAGCCGAAGCCGAGTAGGGCGAAAAAGCCCGTGCCGATCAGTATCCCCATCAGGAACTGCCCGATGCCGGCGTAAAAAAGCTGTTTTCCCGAAGAAAGCAGCTTTCCGGGGCTCAGTTCGAGGCCGATGATGAAAAGCAGAAGTATAAGCCCGATCTCAGAGATCACCTGTATGTTCTCCGGGTCGGTTACCAGCCTGAAGCCGATCTCCGGGCCTATTATGGCCCCCGCGAGAAGGTATCCCAGGATCACGGGCTGTTTTATTAACTGGAACAAAAGTCCGACGGCGGTGGCCGCGAGTATGGAGACGCCTATTTCAAAAAGGATGCCGTGCATCAAGCAACTCTGACGGGATCGCGCGTCCGCCCTTGCGGGAATGTCATCTTTTCCTCGCGAGGACCAGCCTGTTCCTGCCCGTTTTCTTGGCTTCGTAGAGTGCGGCGTCCGCCGATTCCAGGAGGTGCTTTTCCGAGGGGGTGGTCTCGGGGAACGCCGATACGCCTATCGAGATGGTGACCGGTATCTCCGTTCCGGGCATCAGCTTTACAGCCGCGTCCTGGACGGCGCACCTGACTCGCTCGGCGACTTCGGAAGCCTCCTGGATCCTGCAGTTTGGCAGGATGGCCGCGAACTCCTCCCCGCCGTAGCGGCAGAGGATGTCGGTCTCCCTCAGGTTGGCCGAGAGCCTCTGCGATATTTCCTTCAGCACCGAGTCTCCCAGCGGGTGGCCGTGAGTGTCGTTTATCTTCTTGAAGTGGTCAACATCGAACATCATCAGGGAAAGGGGTTCCGCCGAGCGCTCCGCCCTCTTGAACTCCTTGTGGTAGGTCTCGTCGAAATACCTGCGGTTGTAAAGGCCGGTAAGGCCGTCCTTGATGGCAAGTTGCTTGTTCTCGAGGTCTATCATCGAGAGTTCGATGAGGGCGGACGCCTCTTTTAGGAACAGCTGGGCGGAGTCCCTGTCCTCCGGCGCGAAAGGCTCCTTTTCCGTCGTTACGGCCCCTGCTATGCCCAAAATGTCGTCGCCGCTTTTGAGTTTCTGAATGAGAGCGATCCTGTCGGCGGGAAGCTTCTCGTCCCTGCGGAGGATCGGCATGGGAGTTTCTTTGGCCGCGGAACCCTGGAGAAGAACATAGTCGTCCTGGTGGGCGAAAAGCCAGAATGCCCAGGTTCCCGGTTCGGGGCGGTTGAAGTCGTCGGGCGGGGGAGGGAAACCGTGAGTCACGAGGTAGGGGTATTCATGTTTCGAACTCAGAAGGAAAACAAAGCTGAACCTGCACCCGAGGATGTTGGCGAGAGTCTTGGCGGCGGCGTCAGCCATCTCGGAAAGGTCCTTTCCCCTGAGCATCTCGACTATTCCGGTGTCTCTTTTTTCGGAGCGGACGCGCAAGTACTCCAGTTTGCGGGACCTCGAAGCGAATATCTCGAGCTCGTCGAGGAATCGCGCGCCCCTCTTCGCGGAGAGAATGTCTTTTGAGGAGAAAGGCTCGGAAACGCCCCTGTGCGCGGCCAGCAGCCCGATGCACGACCCCCTGCGTATAACGGGATAGTAGATGACCGAGCATGGCTCCTTGGGGTCCTTCAGGTGTCTCAGCGCCTGGGGCTGGACGATCTCGGCGATGACCTCTTTTTCTTCGTTCATCGCGATGCCGTACAGGCCCTCCGAGGATTGCACGGCAGTTTCCCTTGTCTCGGTCCCGGGGCTTGCGCCGACAGCTCTCAGGCCCCCGTTATCGAGTCGAAGGTACACGACTCCGTCGGCGTTCAGGCTCTGCCTCTGGATGCCGAGGATCTGGCTGACGAGAAGGGAGAAGGATGGCACCCTGTGCTCTTCGTTTTCGTCGGGAGGAAGCAGTTCAGTCGATCGGCCGGCCTCTTCCGCGGCCCCCCGGACCTTTTTTCTGGACAGCATCCAGGCCGCGCCGGCTCCCGCGGCAAGCCCGGCAGTCCCGGTCGTCACGATCATGATGATGAGGAAATTATCCATCTTCATTGCCCCCGCGAGCTTTTTTTCTGTTCAGATAAAATGCCGCCATGTAAAAAGCGGCCAGGCCGCAGGCCGCCCCGATCAAATCGTGTCCCAGGTCGCTTATGTCAGGGACCCTGCCCGGGATGAAAGCCTGATGGATCTCGTCGGAAAGACCCCACAGCCCTGAAAGCAGAAAAGCGGCGATCCCGGAAGCCGCGGAAGGAACCCCAGGCTTCCCTCCGTGGATAGCCCTGAGAAGCAGGAACGAAAAAACGGCGAATTCGGGATAGTGAAGGGAATTGGAATCGATGTTGAAGGGCATGGGGGGAGAGCTCATCCCGGAAAGAGTGAACATAACTGCCAGGCAGATCGTGAAAGGCAGCCAGTAACGGACGAACCCGGCCAACTTATTTTCCCGTGAGGAGCATCAGGAAAGCGAAAGCCAGGGACCCCAGGACCATCCATGAAAAGGTCTTAAGAAAAGATTTGAGAAACTTTCTCGGCGTCGAATGGTAAAGGGTGGAGAAGAAGAGGGAAACCAGGGCCGAGAAAAGCAGAAGGCTGATGAAGTGGTCTTTAAGCATCACTCTTCCGCCTTCCTGCCGATGGAAATGTCGAAGGCGTCCATCATGAGAAGCATGTTCATGAGCCCCGCCGTTATCAGGAAGGTGCTTCCGTACCCGAACATGACGGAGGTCACGGTCTCGGGGACTATCCTGTTGACCCCCGAAAGGACGCAAAGCAGGTAGGGGAGCCCCATTCCGAGCTCCCCCGCGCCTGCGAGCTTGTAAAGCCAATTGGAACTCCTGAGCGTGAAGACGCCGCCGTCCATGAGAAGTCCGGCCAGGAATGTCGAACCGACGATAAGGAAAAACCCCGCGGCCTTCTTCCTCCTGCCGAGAACGAAATGGGACAGTCCCGGAAGGACGAGCGTCGGGAGAGATAATAGGTAAGGCCTGACGCCGGTTCTCATCTTCTCCCCGCCTTCATCGTTTCCGCCCGGGGGAGAATGCTACTCTTCCTTGGTAACGGTCAGCTTGACGACCGGGACCACTTCCTGGTGAAGCCTGATCCTGATCTCGAACTCGCCGAGCCTCTTGATCGGTTCGTGCAGGAGGATCTTCCTCTTGTCGATCTTGAATCCCTTCTCTTCGAGCAGGTCGGCGATGTCGGTCGGCGTGACCGAGCCGTATAGGAGGTCCTGGTCGCCCGACCTCTTCTGGACCACCAGCTCGACGGCGGATAGCTTCTCCGCCATTTCCTGGGCGTCTTCCTTCTCCTTGACCTGCTTGGCTTCGTACATCCTGTGTTCCTGCTGGAGAAGCTTCAGCGCGCCCTGGGTGAATTTCATTGCGAGGCCTTTGGGGATCAGGAAGTTCCTGGCGAAGCCGTCCTTGACTTCGACGACGGCGCCCCTGTTCCCGAGGTTCTCAACGGTGTCTTTAAGGATGATCTTCATTTTTCCCTCCTCAGTCCGTGGCGAATGGCAGAAGGGCCAGATGCCTGGCGCGCTTGACCGCGACGGTTATCTGCCTCTGGTGAAGGGCGCACGCGCCGGAGATCCTCCTGGGCACGAGCTTAGCCCTCTCCCTGAGATATCCCTGAAGCATGTTGACGTCCTTGTAGTCGACGTAAGCTACGCCGGTGTCGCACAGCTTGCAGTATTTCTTCCTCTTGAAGAGGGAATCCTTTTTGTAGAACGTTTTTTTCTTGTCCTTGTCCCTTGAATTACGGTCTCTGAATGCCATCTTTCACCTCAATCCATCTCGCCGTCTTCTTCGCCGAATCCGTCGTAATCTCCCGAATCCTCCTTCGAGCCGGATTTGCCCCTCTTGAGGAGCTTCTCCTTCATCCGGGCTTCGGACTTCTCTTCCTCGTCCCTGCGGATGGTGAGGAACCGGAGGATAGTTTCGCTGACCCTCAGGCGGCCCTCGAAGCTCTGGATTATGTCCTCTTTCTCGCTCTTGTAGTCGCAAAGGACATAGTAGCCTTCGGTGAATTTCTGGATGGGGTAGGAAAGGTTGCGTTTTCCCCACTTCTGGACAACTGCTTCACTCGCCCCGTGACGGTTCCTGAGCTCCTCCTCGTAGCTTTTGACCATGTTGTCGAGGTCGCTCTCTGAAACGTTCGGGGGCACAACGATCATCGTTTCGTAATGTCTCATCTTGCCTCCTTTCGGACATAACGCCCCTGCCTCAAAGGGCAGAGGAAGGATTTCGAGCGGCCAAATATAACACAAAAAAGAAGTTTTGTCCACAAGGGTGGGCAGCGGAGGGTGTCTTTATCTTCACCTGAAAAAATGTTATTTTTATAGTCCGGGCCGACCGGAAGGAGGGTCTCGATGATCGACATAGAAAAATACCTTGACGGGGAGCTTGCCGCAACCTCTCGGTCGAAACCGACCATAATTTTCTCCGAGTCGCTTGATCCGAGGGTGATCGAGGCCGCGTGTTTTCTTTCAAGGTTCTGCAAGCCGGTCTTTCTCGAAAAGGAAGAGAATGTGAGGGAGTCGGCCGGCAGGAACCTCCCGAGGGTCGACAAGACGAGGATAGACTACATGATCTCCGAGTCCGTGTTCGTGGACATCCCTTCAAGGAAAGACCTCCTGGAAGAGTTCGCTTCGCTCGTCGTTAAAACGGAGCTGGGGGGTTCGGGGAGCCGGGGTGAGGCCCTCAAGCTCGCCGCGGAACCGCCTAGGTTCGGTATTTACGCAGTGAAGGCGGGCCATGCTGACATGGTGGTCGGAGGAGCGGCGTCCGAACCGGTCCGTTTCTTCAGGCCGGCGCTCAAAGCGCTGAAAGAACAGGAAGTTCAGGCGGAGATCGGCGTGTTCTTCCTGCCCGGAGGATCGTCGATGGATGTCTTTCCCGGAGGGATAGCCGTGTTCGGTGATGTGGGGGTCAACGCGTCCATGAGGCCGGATTCCCTCGCCCGGGTTGCCGTCGAAACTTGCGCGGCCGCGAGAGATATCATTCCCGACTCGACGCTCCCGGAGATCCGAGCTGCGATGGTCTCATATTCCAACAAGGGTTCGGACGAGGGGGGATCTCCCGACCTGGTGAGGGAAGCTTCCAAGCTCGTGCCCGCCCTTCTGGAAAAAAAGGTCCTCGAAGACAAGAAGTACGGCTCCATAAGGATAGTGGGAGAGGTCAAGGTCAGCGCAGTGCTCTCCAAAAGGTCGGCGTCGCATTACCTCAAGAACGACAGAGGGGCGGAGGACCTGGCGGGAAGGTACAACGTTATCGTGTGCCCAAACATCGAACTCGGCAATTTCATGTACCATTTCTTCTCTTCCAATTTCCCTTACGCCGGCAAGATATCGGCGATCTGCGGAGCCGGCTACAAAATAGTGGACCTTGCCATGGACTGCACTGCCGACGACGTCAGGCTCAGCGTCAAAGCGAACCTGCTCCGCCATCACAGGGCGGGGAATTGGTCGGAGACTCCCAGGGACACTTTCTTCAGAAAATACAGGGTGCTTGCCGTAAATCCCGGATCTACCTCGACAAAAATCGCCCTTTACGAAGGGGACAGGGAACGCTTCACGGAAGAGATACAGCACGGCGCAGAAGAACTGAAGCCCTACGAGGGAAAGCCCATCGTCGCCCAGTTCGCCTTCAGGAAAGAGATAATCATGAAAACGCTGAAGGAGAAGGGGTTCAGGGCGGAGGACCTGGACGCCGTTTCCGGGCGCGGCGGATTACTCAGGCCGCTGGCTCACGGAACTTACGACGTGAACGACAAGATGGCCGAAGACCTGATGGCATGCGTAAGCGGTGAGCACGCGTCGAACCTCGGCGCTCTTATAGCGAAGGAACTCTCCTCCGGAACGGCTGCGAGGCCGTTCATCGTAGATCCCGTCGTGGTCGACGAGGTCCCGGTCAGGGCGAAGATAACGGGGGTGAAGGAGGTGCGCAGGAAGGTGATCAGCCACGCCCTGAACCAGATAGCCAGCGCCAGGAGGTACGCCGACGCGAACGAGACCTTTTACGAGCACATCAACGTGATCGTGTGCCACATGGGCGGAGGAATAAGCGTGGGGGCGCACAAGAAGGGCCGGTACATCGACGTCAACAACGCTCTCGACGGAGAGGGACCGTTCACTCCTCAAAGGTCCGGTTCGCTGCCCGTGGGGGCGCTCATAGAGCTGTGCTTCTCCGGCAAGTATGACAAGAAACAGCTGAAGCTCCTCAACAAGGGGAGGGGAGGCCTGATAGATCTTCTCGGAACGGCCGACCTGAGGGAGGTCGAGGCCAGGATCGATAAGGGGGACACGGAAGCCGGGGAGGCTTTCGAAGCCATGGGCTACCAGATCGCCAAGGAAGCGGCCTCGCTGCTGCCGGCTTTCGACGGGGAAAAGGTCGACCAGGTGATCCTCACCGGCGGGATGGCGCGTTCAGGGAAGCTGACCGCGGCCATCGGATCATATCTCAAATCTCTCGGGTGCGGAATAACGGTCTACCCCGGAGAGAACGAGATGCTCTCTCTCGTCAAAGGCGCGATCAGGGTCCTAAGCGGCAAAGAAGAGGCAAGAACTTACAAAGGAGAATGAAATGAAGCCCATAAGCAGTCTAGATGAACTGATCTCAGGCCTGAAGGGCCAGCCCCCGAAAAAGGTCGTTGTCGCAGCGGGGCAGGACGAGAACACCATAGAAGCCGCCCACAGGGCCGCTCAGGAGAAGATCGCCGAAATGATCCTCGTAGGCGACGGGGAAAAAATAAGGAAGTTGTGCGCGGAAAAAAAGCTTGACCACAAGGCCTTCTCGGTGGTCGAGGAGAGCGACGATTACAAGGCCGGAGTCACCGCGAGGAACATGGTGAAGGAAGGCGCCGGCGACTGCCTGATGAAAGGACTCATCGGGACCGACAAGTACATGCACCTGATCCTGGACAAGGAGCAGGGGCTTCTTCCGAAAGGAGCGGTGCTCACTCACCTGACCGTCATCGATTCGCCCTTCTACCAGAAGAGCCACGGAAAGCTTCTTTTCGTTTCCGACGTCGCGATCATCCCCCAGCCGGACCTTCCCACGAAAGTGAAGATCCTCGAATACATGATCCAGGCGGCCCACAGCTTCGGAATAGAAAAACCGAAAGCCGCCCTCCTGGCGGCAAACGAAAAGGTGTCGGACAAGATGCAAGCCACCACGGACGCGGCGATAATCTCCAAGATGGCCGACAGGGGACAGATCAAGGGCGCGGTAGTGGACGGCCCCCTTGCGCTCGACGTCGCTATCTCTCCGGAAGCCTGCGAGATAAAGGGCCTGAAATCTCCCGTGAACGGGGACGCCGACCTGATCCTCTTCCCAAACATCGAGAGCGGGAACGTTTTTTACAAGACTGTAACGAACCTCGGGGGATCAAGGCTGGCCGCAGTCGTCGTCGGAACTGTGGTCCCGTGCATCCTTACAAGCAGGGCCGACGACGAGGAATCCAAGTTCTTCTCGATAGCCCTCGGCTGCAGGCTTGCGGCCAAAAAATGACAGGGCCTGAGGCGGCTTGACAACGGACCTGGAAAGTATTACTTTGAGGGTGTAAACAGAGCGGAGAAGCGGGAATGTTCGGCAAGGATGCCCAAGTTCCTATTATTCGCACCAACCCTCCTGATTTCGTCTACCCTCAACCGAAACTCGCGCCTCCGGGCAGTTAAACGACATGCTTTCCGCTCCCGCCGGCCCTCCGCACCCCCGGGGGGCCGGTTTCATTTTGCGGCCCGTTGAAGTTATAATTACCTCCGGAGGCTCGAATGGATTTCGAAGAACAGGAAGAAAGGCAATTCAAGGGAGAGAAAGGCGAGTACTGCGAGATGTGCGGGGCAAAGGAAAGGCTTATAACGCTGAACAAATGTCCCATGTGCCACAAGTATTTTTGCGAGAAATGCCAGATAAATTTCGGAGGCAAGACCTTCTGTTCCGATTTCTGCGGCCAGGAGTTCTTTTTCGGCGGGGACGAAGAGGATGAATAAAGACCATCAGGACAGCCTCGGCCCTCTTTTCCGGCCCAGGAGGCTTAGGGAAAACAGGATATTGAGAGAGATGGTCCGTGAGACGGCCTTGGGGGCGGCGGATCTTGTTTATCCCCTGTTCGCCGTCGAGGGGAGGGGCTGGAAAAAAGAAGAGATCCCGTCCATGCCGGGCATCTGCCGCCACTCCGTCGACTCGCTGCTCACCGAGATAGACGGCGCGCTTGAAGACGGCGTCAAGGCCTTCATATTCTTCGGGATCCCGTCCAGGAAGGACGAACGGGCCTCCCAGGCTTACGCCGGCAGGGGGGTGGTCCAGCAGGCGGTGAGGGCCGCGAAGAAACGCTTCGGGGAGGACGCGCTCCTGATCACGGACGTTTGCCTCTGCGAATACACGAGCCACGGGCACTGCGGCGTTACCGGCGGGAAAGGGGAGATATCTAACGACGCCTCGCTTCCTCTCCTGGCGGAAACAGCCATAAGCCACGCGGAAGCGGGAGCGGACATGGTCGCGCCTTCCGACATGATGGACGGAAGGGTGGGAGCTATCAGGGACGCCCTCGACCATTGCGGATACACGAGCGTTCCGATAATGGCGTACTCAGCAAAGTACTGTTCGAAGTTTTACGGCCCTTTCAGGGAGGCCGCCGGTTCGGCTCCCCAGTTCGGGGACAGGAGGTCTTACCAGATGGACCCGTGCAACGCCGTCGAAGCGCTCAAGGAGATAGCCCTCGACATAGACGAAGGCGCCGACATAGTCATGGTGAAACCCGCTCTGGTTTACCTGGACATCGTGAAGAAGGCTTATGAAAGTTTCGACGTTCCGATAGCCGCTTACAACGTATCGGGCGAATATTCGATGATAAAAGCGGCCGCGAAGATGGGATGGCTGGATGAAGAGGGAACGATGATGGAAACCCTGACCTCCATAAAGAGGGCCGGGGCGTCGATCATCCTGACCTACTTCGCGAGGCAGGCCGCGCGGCTCCTGAAGCCTTGACATCCGCGTGAAAAGAACCTAACTTATTCATACCGTGGGGGCGTTTCGGTCTCGACGGGGTCGTACGGGAGGTGACGGCGCACCGAGTTCCGTGAACTCGTTAAACTCGCGGAAAACTTTAACTGCCAACGATAACTTGGCCCTGGCGGCTTAACCGCCACATCCCATCTGGCTTCTCCCGCGGGCCGCTTGGGATGTCGCTAGCGGGATGCTTTCGATTGCGCGCTCCCTGCAATTGAACTAAGACTTAGGGAGATAGCGGACCGCTGACTTGCCGGTACCAGTGGCGGCGAGCGAAAACTCAGGAACCGGATACGTGCGTAGATGTTGCCTTGGCCGGCCTCTCCGGACGCGGGTTCGACTCCCGCCGCCTCCACCAAGAAATCCCAAGAGGGGTGCGCTCCGCTCCCCTCTTAGGCGCTACACTCGCAAGCTCGTTTCGCTGAACACCCCCCTGGAAATGAATGCACCTACGCGTGGAGTGAATCCAACGCTCGGTGCAAGGCTTATTAGAGTGGGGATCGAAGCCGCGTCCTAAAAAGGGGGCATCAGGGGGAAAGAAGAGTTTCCCCCTGAGCGAAGCTACCTTCGAAGGCGCGAGGGGGAGCAGAGAGCGGAGCGATCGTTGAGGGGGAACTGCGGAAAGTTCCCTCTCAAGGAACGAGGGAAGGAGCGACGGATGCCGGTCGACTCCCGCCGCCTCCACCAAGAAATCCCAAGAGGGGTGCGCTCCGCTCCCCTCTTAGGCGCTACACTCGCAAGCTCGTTTCGCTGAACACCCCCCTGGAAATGAATGCACCTACGCGTGGAGTGAATCCAACGCTCGGTGCAAGGCTTATTAGAGTGGGGATCGAAGCCGCGTCCTAAAAAGGGGGCATCAGGGGGAAAGAAGAGTTTCCCCCTGAGCGAAGCTACCTTCGAAGGCGCGAGGGGGAGCAGAGAGCGGAGCGATCGTTGAGGGGGAACTGCGGAAAGTTCCCTCTCAAGGAACGAGGGAAGGAGCGACGGATGCCGGTCGACTCCCGCCGCCTCCACCAAGAAATCCCAAGAGGGGTGCGCTCCGCTCCCCTCTTAGGCGCTACACTCGCAAGCTCGTTTCGCTGAACACCCCCCTGGAAATGAATGCACCTACGCGTGGAGTGAATCCAACGCTCGGTGCAAGGCTTATTAGAGTGGGGATCGAAGCCGCGTCCTAAAAAGGGGGCATCAGGGGGAAAGAAGAGTTTCCCCCTGAGCGAAGCTACCTTCGAAGGCGCGAGGGGGAGCAGAGAGCGGAGCGATCGTTGAGGGGGAACTGCGGAAAGTTCCCTCTCAAGGAACGAGGGAAGGAGCGACGGATGCCGGTCGACTCCCGCCGCCTCCACCAAGAAATCCCAAGAGGGGTGCGCTCCGCTCCCCTCTTAGGCGCTACACTCGCAAGCTCGTTTCGCTGAACACCCCCCTGGAAATGAATGCACCTACGCGTGGAGTGAATCCAACGCTCGGTGCAAGGCTTATTAGAGTGGGGATCGAAGCCGCGTCCTAAAAAGGGGGCATCAGGGGGAAAGAAGAGTTTCCCCCTGAGCGAAGCTACCTTCGAAGGCGCGAGGGGGAGCAGAGAGCGGAGCGATCGTTGAGGGGGAACTGCGGAAAGTTCCCTCTCAAGGAACGAGGGAAGGAGCGACGGATGCCGGTCGACTCCCGCCGCCTCCACCAAGAAATCCCAAGAGGGGTGCGCTCCGCTCCCCTCTTAGGCGCTACACTCGCAAGCTCGTTTCGCTGAACACCCCCCTGGAAATGAATGCACCTACGCGTGGAGTGAATCCAACGCTCGGTGCAAGGCTTATTAGAGTGGGGATCGAAGCCGCGTCCTAAAAAGGGGGCATCAGGGGGAAAGAAGAGTTTTCCCCTGAGCGGAGCTACCTTCGAAGGTGCGAGGGGGAGCAGGGAGCGAGGGAAGGAGCGACGGATGCCGGTCGACTCCCGCCGCCGCCACCACGAGATGTCGGAAAGTGAGAAGGGTGAAGTCAGGGGATGCGGTATCGCTCCGAATAAAAATGGGAAAGAACAGCCAAAATAAAACAACGAGTGCTCAAGAAGCAGGTAAAAGCCGCGAACGACACGAATTGAATCAAGAAAAAACTCAGCGGTTTACTTGAGATATTTGAAGTTCTATGGAAAAGGACACGTAGAACATTGTGTTAAACCCAGGAAGGGAGAATACATCCTAAACCTGTCGTGAGATAAGTTATCGGATCAGTAAAAATAAAGTGGGCATTTACTATATAAAAAAAGAAGAATATCAAAATATCTCAATTGATGTTTTATGGAAGGAGCGTTTTTCACCATATATTATTGCAACTTTGCATGGAGGGTGAATTTAAAGTTGGATCGGGAGAATAATTATCTGATCCTCAATATTCCAGACCGTTAATCTGAAAAAAGCCCGGATCTCGGTTTAGTTTTTTTGCGTCGTCCCCAGGCATCGAAGGCTCTTTCGATGATCCGTCGCCCATGTAGAGAGAGATTTTCATCGGAGGGGGCGTAGTGATGAAACCCGCACCGTTTTCGGCTTTTCTGATCTCGGTCAGGCAGTGTCTGACCTTGGCGTCCAGGTTGTCGATGTGATGAAAAAAGACAGCTTCGGCGGTGGAGGGATCGACCGGAGAACCGAAACCATCGGCACGCTGTCCCTGGTGGCTCAGTATCAGATGGATTATGGCTCTTTTCTTTTCCTGGGGGAAACTCTCCATGCCGTCTATGAGGTCCTCGGTCATCTTCGCGCCCATGTAGATATGGCCGAAGAGCTTGCCGTCAGTTGTATATTCGAACCCCGGGTCCGTGGATATCTCTTTCGCCTTGCCAGAATCGTGGAGGAAAGCACCCGCTGTAAGAAGGTCCTTGTCGAGTTCAGGGTAAAGAGATGAAAGGGCTTCAATGGCTCTCGCGAGTCCGATGGAGTGTTCGAGAAGCCCCGACAGCCAGGCATGATGGATCGATT
>ENA-UPTA01000383-UPTA01000383.1-activated-sludge-metagenome-genome-assembly--contig:-NODE-383-length-51632-cov-7.643872_pt1 | contig 51632 bp, 41 predicted proteins | sample MGYA00238184_ERZ773361 | MGnify/ENA primary metagenome ERZ773361 (study PRJEB29100, sample SAMN05720205) | activated sludge metagenome | isolation source: anaerobic digester from wastewater... | reverse complement strand
GCAACACCCGCTGTTAAAAAAAATAAGCCGACGAGAGGAGTTGAACCTCCGACCCGTCGCTTCCGCTCCCCATGGGGCTCCGCCCCTCTGGCGGGATGCGCGCTTCGCGCGGCCTCCCTGTCACCCCGAAAGCGCGGGGGATTTCTTCCCCCGCCCCCCCTCGTGGGTCGGACACCCTGCCACAACCGCAACACCCGCTGTTAAAAAAAATAAGCCGACGAGAGGAGTTGAACCTCCGACCCACGGTTTACGAAACCGTTGCTCTACCAGGCTGAGCTACGTCGGCAAAAAAACAACTGCGGATGCGTTTACAAAATAGCATTCAAGAAATATTGTGATATTTTACCGAAAAAATCCCATATTGGCAATAACTTTACCACAAAGCTCCCGGGCCGCCATAAACAGTACAAAGACAGCCCCTTTGATAAAAGAGCTGTCTTTGTGTTAGCTCTGCCAGCATGAAACGAGAACCATGAGCCGGACAGCGTTGGCGAGGCCTCCTTATTCCGAACCAGGGTCACCGACCATAGGGCCTTGCATAAGGCCCCGCATGGAACCATGCCCCCCGGCTTTCCATCCGGATTTCTCCTTATACAGCCCTGGAACCGTCTTTTTTTGCTCATCCGTCAGGATATTCTTTAAATCAGCGAGGGCCTTCACCAGCAGCTTGGCCTTCGCCTTTTTAATATCATATTTCTGCTCAATAAGCGCATTCGCCTGGTCCACATCAATCACGTCTTCCCGGAGCAAGGCCCTGACATCAAGGCCGACAACCTCAATCTGGGCGGCCTTCATAATAATATCTTTCTTCACGTCATGTTTTAACGCTCTGATTTTTCTGACCTGCTCATCGGAAAGATTAAGTTCACCGCCGTGCTTAAGCAACATCTTGGCTTTTTTAAAAAATGTGTCCTCCAGGCCTTTTTTGTGATCAGGCCCAGGGCCGCCGCCCTCCACGAAACCGCCGCAGACCGGCGGTTTCGCCCCTGCCGGCACGGCACAAACCGCCATCAGGGATACCCCCGCCGCAACCATCATCCAGAATTTCTTTCCTCTCATCATGCCCTCCTTTTTTAACAGATTCCCGCCGTTCACCCCGCTCCCTCTCGTTGTCAGCAATCCATAAAGGCAAAACTGAATTTTCGCCTCATCTTATCGGACTAATTTGTCCGCTGTCGCGATGATATCCAGATCAAACTCCACGCCTAACTCCTCGGCTTTTTGAAGATTAAGTTCAATCAAATAATCAATAGGTTCGATGGGAGGGATATTTCCTGCGTCCTCACCATTCATTATTTGAGCCAGAATCTTTGCCTGCAGGGCACCCAAAGAAAAATGATCCGTTAAAACTCCGCCAATGGCACCTTCATCGGTAAATTTACTGGTAATGCCCAAAATGGGCTTTTTATATAAATTCTGCAGTTTTTTAAACTGTTCTTCATCAGCACTTAACTGGTCTAGGCTGAACCAGCCAAATATTAGATCCGGGTCATCCTTCTTTAAGTTTTCCAGCAAAAGATCACAACTGAACTGTCCTTGCTCATGATCATAAAAATCTATATAGATGATATCCCATCCTTTCGTATCCGTGAGTTCTTTAAGATGTTCTACATAGATCGTTTCCTGCAGCACGTTGCTATCGTACACAAAGGCGATTCTCTTAAATCGGCTTCTATCCGAAAACATCTTACGGAAAAGCTCCAGTCTCGCCAAGGGGCTTACCCCATAACTTATGCCCGTTATATTTTCACCCGTAGGTTTATCAAACTCTTTTATCAATCCCCCCTCTATGGGAAAGGTTACGCCACAAAAAATCATCGGGATTCCGGCCTTCTTTATTGCCGGCCATACCGGCACACTCGCCTGCGTCCCGATCGTAATAAGGACATTGGCGCCTTGTTCAATCAATTCTTGCGCCATAGCAACGTTTTCATCAAAATATTTTGACTCACTATTCGCTATTTTTGTCGGTAAAACCTGGACGTTGCGCCCTTCTTGGCGACTCAAAGATTTAAAAGTTTCCTGAAAGCCCTGTTCGATCTCAACTCCAAACGGAGGAGATACCCTTATGACTCCAATAACAGTCTGTTTTTTATCCGCTGCTTTACAAATTGTGGTGTTCACAAAACAAAAAATGGCACAAATACCGATAATTTTTAACGCCTTCCGACTCATACTATTGCTCCTTCCGTAGATTATCCTCCATAGCATCTATCCTGCGGCCCCGAAATTGATCGTCCGGCTGTGCAAACAAAAAACACAAATGCTCTTTACAATTAAAAATTATACGTTAATTACGGACGCCAATCAAACCAATTATACAAAATACTATTAATCCTTGCTCGTTTCACATACAGGTCCGGGAAAGACGGCTTGCCTGTATGTTAAAACGCCCATCTCCTGGCGGATCTCAAATATTTAAGACTGCCGGGGGATGGGCGTGATTTAACTTTTTATTTCAATACTCGTGCCAGATAGAAATTAAAAACGCACTTCCGTATAAAGAGAAACCTGGTTCGTGGGTTTGCCTGATTTAAAGACTTTTTCCAAATAACCTCTTGGCCAGAATCGGGCGCCGACCAGTTGAAACGAAACATTTTTATTTAATTCATATTTAATATACGCATTGGCCTCGGTTGCTTTTCCTTTTTCCCCGGATATGGCCGTAACACAGTCAAGCAGCGCATACCGCGTCCCGACCGTTATTTTGTCTTTGGTTGTTATGCCATACTCTTTATAAATCTTGTTCTCCATCTGTTCGCCTTTTCCGCCAAAGCTATACTCCACGCCGACAAAAGGGATCTTGACGTTAACGACATCTTCGGCGTACGAATCATTTAATACCTCGTAGGTAATATAGGCCATGGAGTAAAAACAGTCACGGCCGAGACGCCGGAAATTCTCATCCTTCCCTGGGCTGGCAAGCTTATCTCCGGAAACATAAACGTAACCAGCATTCAAATCAATGGCGTTGTCTTCCTCTAATTTAATTGAGTAGTCGCCCTTTAACCTGGCCAGCCAGCCAGCGTAATCTTTATTGGCAATATCATCTTCCCCGGCATTAATGCCCAGGAGAAAAGCATACGCCAGGTTGTCGATAAACGTTTTCCCGTCACCTTTTAATGTCCAGAGGACAAGATTGGACTTTTCGCCCAGAGTGTCATCCACCCGCTTGCGGTAATAGGTTCCCATCCTAAAATTATGGCCTTCAAAAATCTCGTCGGTCTGGGCCTCGAGACCATAGATAAGCTCGTCATAATTTCCTTCCATGGCGATCCCGGTCCCCATTTTAGCCCGCTGCCCAAAAAAAGTGCTCCAATTAATCTTAGCCCAATTCTTGTCCACCTTTACGGCATCAATGGCCGTTAATTCCAAAAAGCGGCCGGAATGAGGTCCATAATAAAAAAAGGCGTCCTCCTTTTCCCCCATATATTGCCTTCCAAGAGTAACGCTAAAGCCCTGCCAAAAATCTGTAAGCTGTAGATAAAGATTGGCCACAACCGGGTCAGCAGATTCTGGGGCATCCTCTAATTCACTAGCATGATACGTTTTCCGGTAATGCTGCCAATTCTGCCAGTAGCCAAGCTCGCTCCTTAAAAGAAGGGTATCCGTTATCTTGGAATCCAAAGCAACCAAGGCCCTTGTAATAATGGCCCCGTCGTCGCCTCCCTTCCCGCGGTAATTCGTCAGATACGTTGCCATCGTCATGATGTCGCCGCTAAGTTCGAGTCTTTCATCCAAATCTTGCAAAAAGTCTGCATGGGCGGCTCCTGCCGTGGACACCACACATCCAACGAATGTTAAAACGCAAAAGAATTTTCCCCAGCCTTTCTTCATAACCATTCTCCTTCCTGTGTTTGAGGTAATTTTTTTAGTATTATAACCCATATTTAATCATGGATTTAACAAAATTTCGTTTTTTATATTTTAAAAATTAACAAAACTCCCACGAACTGTCATGGCCGCGGTTTGCCCGCGATAACAAAAAAATCTTATCGGGGCACCTGATTCATCACGTTACGACTTAACACTCCCCGCAACATGGCAACAAGTTACGCCGCCGGGATCGGCTGCGTCATGAGAAAGGCAAACATCCCCGAAACGGAAAACTTTGTGAACCCCGCGCATGCACCCAAGGGCATGTCCGTTGTCTTCTGCTAAGGTGGATAAAACCCGGCTTAACATCCGCATCTCCTTTTCCGGGCTTCATTCCGAGCCGCCCATATCGTTATAATCAAGGAATGGTTCTGTTGTTAAAAAAGTTAAAATTTTACATGCAAGTCTTTACGAGGAGCGATATATTGAATAGGATGCGTTGAAAGTGCGGGCGGGAAATTTCCAAAATAGTTTTGAAATTATAGATAGAGAATAATTATCGCGCCGTCTATTTATTTGTTTCTTGATTTCAAAAACAGAAAAGAGGGGTGTCATGTTTTTTCTTAAAAAGACACGAATATTATTTAAGCTGCTCCTTTCCTATTTAATCCTCATCTCCCTTCCCCTGTGTGCTTTGGGATATATCTCTTACGCCAGCGCTTCCAAAGCAATCGTCTCTCTGTTTTCCCAGTCCTTAAGTGGCGTCGTTGAAAAATCCGTAAAACAAATGGATTCTTTCCTGGAAGTTTGTATTCGCGACGTGGAAGAATTGTCGGCAAAACCGACTACACAGATAGCGTTTTACTTGAATGACTATATGCGAAACCGTCTTTCCGATGTCGTCAAGGAATATCAAGAGTACATAAACAAACGGCCACACATATTCCGAATCCATTTAATATCTCTTGACGGCAAATCGATACTCAGCACTTCCGATAATGCGGAAAACGTCAATAGAGATGAATCCCAAACCGAATGGTTTCTTGGCGCGCTGGATAAGCAGGGGAAAGAAGTATATCTCTCCGATATGTATCTTGATCAAACGACAGACTCGCCGATATTAACGATGTCAAAAGTAATAATCTCCAAAGAGGACAAAAAGATCGGCGTTCTTGCGCTGGACATAAAAGGGAGCGCCATAACTGCGTTTATTGATGAACTGAAGGCGGGCGAAACAGGCTATGGATTTTTAATAAACAAGGCCGGTTTTTATCTGGCTGTCCCCAAAAAAGAGCGTATTTTGCGTTTTAATCTACAGCAAACGCCGGATGAAAAGTTAAAAAACATAATAAATCAGATGATACAAATGAAGCGGGGGGAGGGCGCCTATGAGTTCGAAGGCATCTTAAAACACGTGTTTTATATTCCCTATCCGCGTTTAAATTGGTGCGCCGCGATAAATATTCCCGACGGTGAATTGTTAAAAGAGGCTTCACAATTAAAAAGCATTATTGTTGCCGTCGGGATTATGAGCATTATCGTGGCGGTCATTTTGAGTCTCTTTATATCGCTTTCAATTACAAATCCCATAGAAAAGTTAAAAGACGGGATAAAAAATATCGGAGTGAAGAATTTGACGAAGGCGGTGCGCATCAAGAGCCGTGACGAAATTGAGGACCTGGCGGCTGCTTATAACAAGGTTGTTGAAACCTTAAGAGATATCATTTTGCATATCCGGGACGCCGGATTCATGATCAACCAATTTGCTTCCTCCATTAACAACGGCGCGAACAAACAAGCCGCAGACGCCGAAGCCCAGGCGGCGACGGTGGAAGAGGCCCGTGCCACGATCGAGGAACTGGCCAACTCCTCCTCCCATATCTCCGAAAAGGCGGCAGGCGTGGCTAAAATTGCAGGACACACACTTTTAAGTATGCAGGAGGTGCATGAAAAGGTGATTCAAACCGATACGCGTGTCGCCAATCTGGAGAAAAAGTTGAAATATATCGGAAGGATCACCGAACTGATTGACAACGTTGTTGACCAGACAAACCTTTTAGCGATCAATGCCAGTATTGAAGCAGCAAGAGCGGGAGAGATGGGGAAAGGGTTTAGTATTGTGGCCAGAGAAGTTAAAAAACTGGCTTCAAAGTCTTCTTCCTCTACCAATGAGATAAGAACCATCATTGATGAAATTCAGGAAGAAACGAAATTAGCCGTCGACGACATGAGTACTTCTGTTAAACAAATGGCTCAAGTTTTAGAGTTAGTGCAGGAAACCAACGCGTCCGCGCATGAAATTGCGCTCACCATCAAGGAGCAGCAAGCCGCTTCCTCTGATACCGTAAGTTGCATATTGAATATTTCCGAAGTGACTCAGAACTTTTTGTCTTCCACGCAACAATTTGTGGAGTCGGCCCAAAAACTTTCCCGCTTATCTGAAGAATTAAAAAAATCCGTCGGGGAATTTATCCTGGAAAAATCTTGACATAGGCACCCCCGGGAGGGCGAACGGCCGTTTCATTCAGCCCAGTTTTTCCGCTGGAATTTCAAGACCGGCAGGAAATTGGAATATTGGTCCGTCCAGGGGCGGACCGGATCGACGGACTGAAAAGACACGGGCCTCCATGGCAACACTTCCGTCAGTTTACGGAAACACGCCTCATCCCAAGTCACCGCCGCCCATTTAGAGAAGAACGTCCCCTCCCCTTCCCTTTGGCCCTCCTGGAACGCAACCCGCGCCCCCAAACTCACGGCTTCGGCCGCCACAATCCGCCGGATATCGGCAAAATGATTCGAGAGGTGAAACAATAACACCCCTTCCGGTTTAAGGTGCGCCCGGTATTCCTGAAGCGCTTCCAAGGTCATAAGATGAACCGGCACAGAATCGCCGCTGAAGGTATCGATGATCATGCAATCATACTGTTTGCCCCCGCTGTCCCGGAGTTCAATCCGGGCGTCCCCAACGATATGACGGATCTCCGCCCCGGAACCGGACAGAAAGGAAAAATACGTTCGGGCAAGCCGGATGATCTCCGGATCCAACTCATAAGAATCCACGCGCTGCCCCGCGCGGAAATAACTCATCACCGACCCCACTCCCAGCCCCAGGCTCGCGATATCGTCAAAATGGAATTCCGGGGACTGCAGCACCCGGCCGACCGGCGAGTTCGGGGCATAATACGCCAGCGGGATATGGGCGCGGTTATCCAGATAGCGGACGCCGTGAATGGTCGAGCCGTGCATAAAAAATCGGAATCCGGACGACTTGTCATAAATACGGCTGATCCCGTAATAATTGCGCCCTTTGTACACATATTGTCCGCCGGCCAAAGGCTCCAATAACGCAAAAAAGCTTAAAAACAGCACCCCGGCTACCTTATAAATTTTAAATGAATAAAACGCTTCCTCCAGCAAAACCTGAAACACCCCTGCGACCACCAGCCATTCCACCCATCCGCCTTGAGGAAAAAGGATATAAAGAATGATCGCGGTTAAAGCAGCCAGCGCCGCGTGGGAAATCCGAAACAGGCTCTTTTCCCTGGCCACCTGCCAGGCCAAAAGAGTCACATAAATACCCAGAAGGTATTCGACAAAAGAAACCGAGACAACCGGAACCATCCACGTGACCACCATGCCGCCGCAAAAGCCGCCCAGGGAAAAAATAAAATAATAATACGAAAGCTGCCGGGAGCCCGGCGGCCGGATGTCATACACCTGCCCCTGAATAAACATGCACAGATAAAACAAGACAGCCAAGAACGCCCCCAGCTCAAATAAAACCGGTAAGACCATCAGGGTGTAAGTGAAATATAACAAAGCGCTCACGCCTATCATGCCGAACGGCCGATGGGTGATCCATGCCGGACGCCAGGGACGCTTTTTAAAGACCAAAGCAAAAGAAAGCAGATACAACGCTAACGGGAGAATCCACAAGAGCGGGATTGGCAGAATTTCCGACGTCAGAATATTCGTGACGGATAAAAGAAGCATGACCCCGGCGGCGCCATAAAGGAACCAACCCCACGTGCGGCGGGGGCCGGCCCCGCGATCCCCCTCCTTCAAATCCTGTTCATAAACCGCCGTGACCGGCACCTGCCGGGCGGCCACCAGCAGCAGCCCCAGAAACAACAAATAAAATCCCCGCCACCAGGCCTGCTGCTGCGGCAAGGTAAAGAAATATTCAAAGAAAACCGGATACGTCAACAAACCCGCAAAAGAGCCCCAATTGGACGTCGCAAACAGCTGATAAGGGTCGTCCCGCTCCGCCAAACTGCTTTGCGACAGCCAGGCCTGAAAAAAAACGCTGGACGTGGACAATAAAAAAAACACCAAGCCGATTGACCAGAACAACTGCCAAAAAATACCCAAAACCAGCGGCCAGGATGTAAGTCCGGCGGACAGGCCGATGTCTCTTCCTGGGAAAAAAAACAGCGGCAACACAAACAGGGCCAGGTGGGCGTAAAGGTATCTTTTAAGATCAACGGCCCGCAGGATAACATGCATGTAAGAGTATCCGGCCAGAAGCACGACTTGAAAAAAAACCACGCACGCGCCCCAGACAAGGTATCCGCCGCCGTAATATGGCATGATCATCTTGCCGATAATAAGTTCAATTTGAAACAACAGGAAGGAAGCAAGGAACAAAGCCGCTTTCAGCAGATAAATTTTTCTCATCGCTCTTTCTCGAATGAGGGTATCAGGAAGCCTTAAAACACGGAAAGAATCATCGCCGCTTAACAAATCAATTCTTTGATTTTCTGAAGCAAGAGTTCCGGGGCCCCGGATTTCGGAAAATACGCGTCCGCACCGGCGTCATAACCGCGCTGGGCATCATCATCCCTGCCCCGGACCGAACACATCAAGACAGGGATTTTCTGCAATGCCGGGTCCGCTTTGAGAAGCCGGCAGACCCGGCATCCATCGATATCCGGCAAAATAACATCCAGCAAAACAAGATCCGGGCGTTCCAGGCGGGTCTTGTTCACCGCCTCCTGGCCGTCCTTGGCGGTCACGACGGCAAACCCTTCTTTTTGCAAATAAGAATGAAAAACATTACGAAAAAAAGAGGAGTCTTCACACACTAAAATCTTTTTCACCGCACCGACCTCCCGGGCCCTGCGGTCCGGCTCTGCGCAGACGCCGGATCCGGACGGTCTCAGGGCTGCTCTCCAAGAAACTCCTTGAGTTTTTCCAATAGCTTCGCCGGCCCGATCGTTTTGGGGATATACGCGTCCGCCCCCACCTGAAACCCCAGGGCCTGGTCGCTCTCTTCCGCCTTGGCTGTGAATATGATGATCGGTATTTTTTTGTATTTCTCGTCAAATTTCAGCATCCGGCAAATTTTCAGCCCGTCAATTTTCGGCAGCATCAGGTCCAGAAGGATCAGATCGGGATGATCATTGCGCGCCTTAGCCAAAGCATCATACCCGTTGTCAGCGGTCAGGACTTCATACCCGTTCGCTTTTAATGTCTCATATAAGAAATCAGATAAGGCCTTGGAGTCTTCACATAATAATATTGTTTTCATACATCGCCTCAAATGGTAAAAACTGTTTGTCTATTATAACGGAATACCCCGGGTTTAACAATAGGCTTCTCCCCTGGCGGCCCCTCCCCTCTTCCGTCCTTACGGTTTTAACGCCTCCGCCTGGGAAATCAGGTCCTTAAAGCGCGGATCGTCCGGAGCCCGGTGCTGCCCCTCCTGCCAGGTTGCAATGGCGCGGGTGAAGTCATCCCTGTTGCCATAAAATTTTCCAAGCTCCACATAGGCGTCCGGATAATCCGGATCCTTTTCCAGGGCTTTCTGGAAAAAAGACAACGCGGTCGGAGCCGCGCCAGCGGCCGCGAAACGGCTGCCCAGAGCGGTCAACCTCCGCGCATCCGTCCCCTCCGCCAGTACCCTCTGCGCCGCTTCCAGGGCCGATGGCTGCATTCCTGCCTCCAGATACAATTCCGTCAGGTTATACAGGCTTTCTTCCTCATGCGGATCATATTTAAGAATATTCTGATATATTTCAATCGCGCGAAGATGCTCGCCCTGCTGCTGATACACCAGCGCCAGGTTGCGGCGGGCTTCCAGCAACGCCGGATTCAGGGATTGGACTTTCAGAAAAACATCCTGCGCCTGCTGCAGCTGCCCCGTCCGCAGGTATAACACACCGAGGTTGCTCCAGGTTTCGGCATAGACAGGATTCACGCCCAGGGCCTTTTCAAAATAATTCCGGGCCTCCAGGACATTCCCCTCTTCCAGGAAAATAAGGCCGAGATTATTCAATGTTTTATAACTCCGGGGATCCAGCCGGATAGCGTGATACAACATCTGTTTGGCGGCCCGGTAGTTCCCCACCCCCATATACGCCGCGGCCAGATTATCATAAGGCCGCACTTTACGGGGAGATTTGCGGAGCACGTCCGTCCAGAGCGTCACCGGATCTTTCCACACGGCATTTCTCTGATAAGTTAAAACGCCAAGGCCCGCCAGCCAAACTCCTATCACCACATAAAAAAACACGCGGTTTTTAAACAAGGCCTGGAATCCTGATACGGCGAAAAGCGCAAAGCCGGTCAAAGCCAGATAAAGCCAATGCTCGAAAATCATATCCTTCCCCAGCAAAGCGCTTGACAGGAATTCCATCATCAGGCTGACAAGGAACCAAATAACACAAAAGCTGAAAACCCGCCGCCGGTTAAATTGCCGGCACGCCCAGGCCACCAGCCCCGCGATCAGGAGGATGGACAGCAGCGTCTGCCCTTCCCACACGGTCTGCGCCCGGGGGAAATCGTAATCCAAATTCTGCCGCACAGGCGCCAGACATAACCAGAAATACGTTCTTAAAGCGTTCAAAGCCGTCAACCCGTTATTGACATGGAACCGGCCTGTGGCCAGCTGTTCCCGCAGGTCAACGATAGAAGACGACCGCTCCGCCAGCAGGCTTAAAGGGATAATGAACCAGGTCAAAAAAAACGGGGACAGCCGTTTCAATCCCCCCAGGAGGCTCTCGTAGGGACGGCGGATAAAAAATACGTGGATAATAAAAAGCATCAACGGCAGCGTAAAGGCGAGCTCTTTGGAAAACATCGCCAAAACCGCCGCGGCCAGGGAAGCGATATAATAATCCCGGTGGGCGGCGCCGGCCCATTTGAGATAAAAATCAATAGAAAGCAAATAAAAAAACACGGCTAAAAGCACGGCCCTTTGGGAAATATAATTGACCGCCTGGGTCTGCAAAGGATGCGCCAGGAAAACCAAAGCGGTCAACACGGCGGTGACCGCCGGCGCGCCGGCGTCAGCGGCAGAACGGCTTTTAAAAAACGGCGTCTGTAAAAGCTTCCTCACGAACACGAAGACCAAAAACGCGTTCATAAAATGAAGCAGCAGATTGACCACATGATACCCGAAAACATCAAGTCCGCTGAACCGATAGTTCAGCGCAAAGCTTAAACCCGTTACAAACCGGGTATTGAAACTCGCCCATAGCGCCGGCCAATTCCAGAGAGAACGAACAGCGGGATTATGAATAATAAAAATATCATCATCCAGGTGAAAGGTGTTGTGAAGTGAGTTTGAGTAAATCGTCCCGCCTAAAAGGACGATCAGGACAAAGGCGGCAACCCGGACCCGGTCGGTAAAGAATGACACTTTTTCTTGATTTTGCATCAGCGGGAATTCCTCGGTCAACCAAAAGTATGAATCCCAGAGCAAGCCCAGGGCCCCATGAACCGCAGCAAGCTGCGGGGTATTAAGCCAACATCGACTCGTTCGCTGGTCTCACGAATGTTTTTTCAGGGCCGGCGGCCTCTTCCCCCCCGGTCTTGGGTGTATTCTAATGGATAAGACGGCAGGAAACAATCATTAACCCGAATTTTTCATATGTACGTTTTGTGCACATGAAAAATTCGGTTTCCCGAGTGTCCCTTGCCGGACGAGAGAGGACAAAAAAAGCCGTCCTGTCAACGCGCTTATTGTTCCCGCATAACAAGACGGCTTATAAATAGATGGTGCCGAGACCCAGAATTGAACTGGGGACGCAAGGCTTTTCAGGCCTTCGCTCTACCAACTGAGCTATCTCGGCACACAAGTTTCAACATTTTAAATAAGAGTAGCGCAATTGTCAACAACTCTTATCAAAGCCCGGCCACTATTCATACAGGGCTTTCTCTATCTTCACATAAACATCCTGGGCCACCCGGATACGCGGTAAAAAGGCTTTCCGGGCCTTCACAGACAGCTTAACCATAGAATTGGAAATGCTGTAAAGAGTTAGGGTAACCCGGTTCCCCTGAATATTCACAATAATAATTCCCCCGGGTTCATTCTGTTCCTGAATAACGCCCATGACAGAAACAACTTCCAGCGTCCGGTCCCAGACTTCGGTGAAATCCCCGCTCATCACGCCCTCCACGGTATCCGGGCTCACCACATACCCGCCCAAGGCCCCGACGCCGCCCACGACCAGGTAAATGCAACCGCACAGCGAAACGCTGAACAAACATAATAAAATTCCAGAAAGAGTCTTTTTTTGTCCCCACCCCCAAAACATTATCACCGTCCTTCCTGATAAAATTTTACAGGACCATTAAGAACTCAAATCTATTCTTAAAAATTATTTTAATACCAATTTATAAGCAATTCCTGGGAATGTTCCCCTCTTGATGGAACACGGCGGCCATTATCCCTTAGTGGGTTTGGTGCCGTGGTTCGCTTTTTTGGAACGCCAATTCAGCTTGCCTCTTCGTTTCTTCTTGCTCATCTAAAAAACACCTCCTCTATCATGCCAGCCACAGAATTTTACTCTTAACCTGAATAGTTATTTAAAGTTACATTTATAGCAGGAATACAAAAAAAAGCAACAAAAAATTCGTACCCCTGGCCTTTAAGGTTTCAGTCTGTCCCGTTGATATCCTCCAGGATTTTGACAAGGTCCCGGATATCTTTAATAAGCGCATAGGGTTTTAATTCCCGCAACTCTTCCTTTGTGGAAGACCCCGTAACCACAGCAACGGTTTTGATCCCCGCTCTTTGGCCTGTCTGAATGTCAATCGTCATATCCCCTACATACAGGCACTGGGCCGGACAAAGGTCAAATTTCAGCATGATCGTTTTTAAAATATCCGGATAGGGCTTGGGCCGGTGAACCCGGTCCCCGCATAGGACATAATCAAAATAATCTTTAAGGCCCAGATGCCGGATAAGGAGATCACTGAACAGCGTCGGCCGGTTGCTGGCCACCGCGATTTTGTATCCCCTCTGCTTGAGATAATTTAAAACCCGTTTGGCGCCGGGCAGGGTTTTAGACCCCGTCTTCAGCGATGTTTGATGATGCTTCCGGTAGACGGCCAGGATTGGGTCAAGATCTTTCTCCCCGACAAAACTCTGTAAAAGATAGCGGTCCCCCCAGCCGACGGTCTTCTTAATCGTTTCGGCGCTCACCGGAGGGAACCCGAACTTTTTCATCGTATAATTAATGCTGCGCTCCACGGGCCTGTAGGCGTCGACAAGCGTACCATCCAGATCAAAGACGACCAATTGAATCACGATGATATTTCTCCTCCTCAACGGACTCTCGACCCGCCGGGCAAAAAACCGCGCGGCACACACCCGTTTTTTATTCCTTCACCATATACAAAAGAAGCAGCCCCCCCAAGGCGACCCCCATGCCGATGGCCCCTTTAAATAAACTCACCACATCCTGCCACCAAACCAGGATCATAGCGATGCCTGCGATCAAAACCGTAAAACCGCAGGCAAACAAAGCCGGCCGGCTTGATTTAATCTTTTTATCCCAAGACATCCTTCCTCCTCGGAAGCGCCCTCCTCAGGATATGGGGGAAGCCGCTTCTCCTGATGAAACCAGAGCCGACACGCCGGCCGGCTCTTCTTGAATTTTTTTCCAACGCTTGTGCATCCATCCCCATTCATGGGGATACCGGCGGATATACTGTTCAATAATTTTCGTCAAGGCCGCGACATTCCTCCGGATCGTTTCTTCGTTTGATCCGCCTTTCTTCAGGGGCATCTCCGGCTCGATAAAAATCTTCTGCTGACTCCCTTCCTGCCGGACGTTAAAAACCGGCAGGATCGGGGCCCCGGTACGGTTGGCGATCACAACGGCGCCAGGAGCGGTTGCCGCCTGCTGCCCAAAAAATTCTACGAAGACTCCGCCTTCACTGCCAAAATGCTGATCCATAAGAATAAACAGCAGCTCATTATTCCTCAAAACTCTCAAAGACTCCAGCACACATTGCCGGCGGGGCTGTGTGTAAATCGTATGCACCTTTTCCCGGTCCATAAGCTTTAAAACCACATCCGCGAGCTTCTCATCCCGGGCGCGCCGCATAATCACGTTCACTGTATACCCCATCTGCGCCATCTGCAGCATCATCAGGGGGAAATTCCCGTAATGCGCCGTGACCAGAATAACGCCTTTCCCTTTCTTGAGCGCGTCATCCAGATGCTCTTTCCCTTCCAAAGAAAAGAGGTCAACCACTTTTTTCGGATAACGGGAAAAATACAACAACTCAATAATCCCCTTGCGGATCGTTTTAAAACAGTCGTGGACAATTTGTTCGATCTGCTCTTGTGTTTTTTCCTGCCCGAAAGCGATCCACAGGCTCTCCCGGGCTATCCGCTTAAGGCGGAACGTCAGACGGAATGCCGCAGACAGCAAAAAATTCAACACCCCCCTTACCATCGCAAAGGGCAGATGTTCCACCAGAAAAAGCCCCAATAACATGCCGTAACGGGCTGCGCCCCGGGACATTTTTTTTTGAAAAGCACGAAAATTCATTTCCCGACTCTGCTCTATAGGATCAATCCCTCTCGCCAGACCTAAGGGCGGGAAGGCCAGCCCGGCGCTGACAAAGCTTAACGTTTATATCCAATCTTCCTTAAAAAATCTTTTCTCCAAGCGACATCCTTCTCGTCCTCAATCCCGGCCGACTTTATCCCGTCGATCACGCCCATCACCCCCCGGCCGGTTCCGTTATCCGCCACAATCACCTCCAAAGGATTCGCGGTGGCGGCGAACACAGAACAAACTTCGCACACGCTTTTGACAGCGTTTAAAATATTAATCGGAAACCCGTTCTGCATGCAGATGATAAACATGTGCCCCGCTCCGATCCTGAGCGCGTTGTCCGCAGCCAAAGCCCTCATCCCCTCATCGTTGCCTTCCACCCGTACCTTGCACGCGCCGGAAGCCTCACAAAACGCAACGCCGAATTTCAATCCCGGCGAAGATGACACAATAACTTCATACAAATCCTCCACCGTCTTGATAAAATGAGTCTGCCCCAAGACCACGTTCACGTCATCCGGCTTCCGGACAGGCACGGCGATAATGTCCATAGACCCTCTCCTTCAAACGGCTCGTCTGATTAACGGCCTGTTTTATATTTTATCACCTGACACTTTCCCGAAGCACGCCGTATCCCGGCGGTGGAAACCGTGTCACTTGGATTGCTGTTCAAAAATACGCCGCACTTCCGCCAACAGGGTTTTGGCGTGGACGGGTTTGGTCAAATGAGAAACCGCTCCGGCGGCCATTTCCGCGTGAATATCATACAAGGAATCTTTGGCCGTCAAAAAAAGCACCGGGATGTCCTTGGTGGCTTCGTCCTGTTTGAGGGTGGCGCAAACCTCCCGGCCCTTAATGCCCGGAAGAATCACATCCAGAATAATTAAATCCGGCTTCTGCAGCTTAGCGATCTGTATCCCCTTCTCTCCGGACGTTGCCGTAAGAACGCTGAGCCCGTTGGGGAGAAGAATCCCTTTAACCGCTTTAACAAGACCTTCATCATCATCAACAACTAAAACGCTCTTGCGGGCGTATTTCCACTTGCGGGCAAAAACCAGTTTAATCTTGTCCTGGATAAAAAACAAAAGCATCAAGATGTTAAACAAAACAAACGGCACGGCCTCTCCCGGGGCCAAAGCCAACCCGCCTGCCGCCAGGTAAACACACAACACCGCGTTGCCCCCCAGAAAAATTTTCCTGCTCCATTCTTTAAACAGCAGCATCACCAGCGAAACCAGGGACAGCGTGAAAAACAAAAAGATCACGACCTGCCGGTGCAGGGGAAAAGGGACATCCCCAAACATGTCCGGATTAGCCAGGAAGGACAACAGGGCTGTCCCATACATAACAACGCACAAACTTATGATGACAGATACGGATCTCTTATCCCTTGTCATGGGCACCTCCCGGGGTTCTCTTGCCTTGGCGAATGACTCCCTCAACCATTATTTCTTTTTTTATTTTCAACAAATAACCGGAAACCAGCGCCGCAACCGCCAGAGGGATGAGATAGTACCCCTGAAACGGGCTCTGGGTCCGGAACACCATTATCAAAAGCGCCGCGTTCATAACCGCTGTCATTCCCGCCACAACACCATGCAAAAATCTCCACATCGTATTCCCCATCAACGTGAAGACCGCCACAGCGAGCACAAACACCGATGCGATAAAACAAGATAATAAAAACCAATCCCTGATCGAGACTGCGGCGACCGGCGCCATCCCTGCGCGAACAAAAACCGGCAAACTATAAAAAAAAATAACTGCCGAAATCACGATCTCGGCCCAAACCATGCCTGAATAAAGCTTCAGGTCCTGTTTCATGGCAACAGTTTTCCTGGATGAAACAAAATGATTATGATTTTTTAAACAGGTATTCCCGCGATTGTTTTTTATTATACAAGAACAACTACGGCCGTACACTCCTTTTTAATATTATTCCCCAGGCGGCCAAAGCCAGGCAAAGATACGCGAAGACGTCTCCGTAAACAGTGTAAAAAGACCGCTGGTTCAAAAGCCGCACGCCCGCCACCGCAACCCCCTCCACAAAGACTTTCTTATGCTTTTGGTCCTGCACATACTTCATGACCTCTCCGGAGGAGGAAATAACGCATGTAACACCGGTATTCGCCGCCCGCACAAGAAAACGCCGATGCGCAACCGCCTGAAACACCGCGGCCTGGAGATGCAGCCAGGGGGCTTTCCTGGCCAGAAACCAGGCGTCATTGGTGATATTCACCAAAAGGTTCGCCCCGTTCAAGACCAGCTTCCTGGACACAGAACCCACCGTGTCTTCAAAGCAGATCAGGACCGAATAATGCGCCGGGACTGTTTCAAACCTCTCTCCAGCCCTGCCGGCCGTTTCCTCCTTAACCCGGCGCATCACCGGGAAAAGCGTCGGCACCTGGCCCCGCTGAAAGTCCAGGATAGGGATCAACGCCGCCACAGCGGGAAACTGCGCCCGGAGAGGGACATATTCTCCAAAAGGGACCAGATGCAGCTTGTCATGTTTCTTGCGCACCTGCCCTTCAGCGGTCATCAGTAACGCGGAATTATAATAATTCTCCCCCTGCTGATGCACCGCACCGAACAAAATCGGGGTGCGGATCCAATACCGCACCGCCTCCTGCATGTCGGTAAACATATCCATAGATTCCCATAAATACCCCGGGAAAGACGTTTCCGGCCAGATAATCAGATCCGGCTTGGCCTTCAGCAGCGATTTGGACAAAGACAAATATTTTTCCATGATTCCCGGCCAGTGGAGAGGAATCCACTTCATGCGCTGAGGGATATTGCCCTGCACAACGGCCACCGTCATATCTGCCTTGCCTCCGGAGGCGGCCCCGGCGCGGCAACGCCAGCCCCCGTATCCAAAAACAAGGACGGATATCAAGACGGCACCGACGAGAGGCCCCCAGACAGCCCGGTCTTTAAAAGACTTGTCTTCGACAAAAAAATTCCTCAATGTGTCCAGTAACACAAGGTTGATCAAGACAATAAAAAACGACACGCCGAACACACCGGTTATATCGGCGATCTGGATAACCGGCAAAAATTTAAACTGGGAATGCCCCAGCCCCGCCCACCCGAACCCGGTGAACAACCTGTCCCGGATAAACTCCAGGCCCGCCCAAAGAGAAGGGACAAAAAAATACCGGAAGACCGGCATTCTTCTTTGTATGAGCGCATACCCGTATCCGAAAAATCCGAAATAAAGCGACATGTACCCCACCAGGGCCACTACGGCAAGGACCGCGAGAAACACCGGGATCCCGGCCGTGATATGCATGGAAATAAACCAATAAAACACGCCGAAGAAAAAAACAACCCCTGCGTAATACGCCAGCCGGAACGCCTCCGCCGGGAGTTTTTCTTCAAAGGCCCACATCATGGGAATAAGGGCAATCCAAACCAGCGGCCAGAAATCAAAGCACGGATAGGATAAAATCAGCAAAACAGCGGACAGTAAACAGAGGAGGAACGGGAAGCTGAAAATAAAATCAAAAAAGTTCGTTTCCTTATTCTCCGCAGCAAGCTGCAGGAGTTTCTCCAAAGTATGTTCTTCCTGGCTCATCTCACTCACCTTTTGCCAGCTATGAACCGCAGCACTTCTTATATTTCTTGCCGCTCCCGCAGGGGCACGGGTCGTTACGCCCGACCTTGGGCCCGCTTTTCTGATACGGCTGCGCCGGGGAAGGCTGGCTCTGGGGCCGTTCCGGCGGCGGTTCCGGGGGGCCGGGCTGCGGAGCCGTCTCCCCGGAGAAACTGGAAACTTCGTCGTGCACAAAATTCTGCGGAAGGGAGTCGAATACGCCGCGCATGCGTGCCGTCCCCGGCAGGGGCTGCACTTTAAAAATAATCTCCGCCACCTCTTCGCTGATGGAGGCATACATCATCTGAAACATTTCATACCCTTCTCTTTTATACTCAATGAGCGGGTCCCGTTGGCTATACGAACGCAAGCCCACCCCGCCTTTAAGCTGATCCATCGCGTACAAGTGGTCTTTCCATTTCGCATCCAGGGTGTTAAGCAGCACAACTTTCTCCAGGCTGCGCATATTTTCAACCCCGATCTCGAGCTCCTTCTGCTCATAAAATTCTTTGACGCCGCCGACGATCAAATCTTTAATCTCCTCGGGCTTCATGTCCGCCATCTGCCCCCGCACCGGAGACAGGTCATAATGGAACTTTGCGTGCAAAGACACCTGCAGGCCGTCCAGGTCCCACGAGGGGTCCTCCTGACCGGCCAAAAGATGCTGATCCACCAGGGAAGGCAGGTACTCCTCGATCGCCTCCATAATACGATCTTTGACATTCCGGCTTTCCAGGATGCTCCGGCGCAACCCGTAAATAGCTTCCCGCTGTTTGTTCATCACGTTATCATATTCCAAAAGCTGTTTGCGGAATTCGAAATTCTGGGTTTCCACCCGCTTCTGCGCCACCTCAATCGCCCGCGTTACCCAGGGATGCTCAATAACCTGGCCTTCCTCCATCCCCAGTTTTTCCATAAGGGTCACGATCCGGTCAGAAGCGAAAAGCCGCATCAGATCATCTTCCAGGGAGACAAAAAAACGGGATGCTCCCGGATCGCCCTGACGGCCGGACCGGCCGCGCAACTGGTTATCAATACGGCGGGCTTCATGCCGCTCGGTGCCGATCACATATAACCCCCCGGCTTCAATAACCTTTTGGTGCTCATTCTTGACCTGCTCCCGGAACTGCTCCAGGAATTTCTTAACACGGCTTTCTTTCTGGATTTCATCTTCATCCTCCCGGGCTTCCTGGGCCGCAAGGCTTTTCGCCAGGAAGTCGGCGTTCCCGCCCAAAACAATATCTGTCCCCCGCCCGGCCATATTGGTGGCAATCGTCACCGCTTGATAACGGCCGGCCTGGGCAACAATCTGGGCTTCCAACTCGTGATATTTCGCGTTCAGCACCTGATGCGGAATGCCGCGCTGCTTCAGCAGCGCCGAGAGATATTCGGATTTCTCAATGGAAATCGTCCCCACCAGGACCGGCTGCCCCTTTTGATAACAAAGAGCGATCTCCTCCACCACAGCATTGAATTTTTCGCGGACACTCTTGTAAACGCAGTCCGAATGGTTCTTCCGCTGTAACGGCCGGTTTGTCGGCATAACCACGCAGTCCAGCTTATAAATCTGGCTGAACTCGTTGGCTTCGGTGTAGGCCGTTCCGGTCATCCCGGAGAGTTTTTCATACATACGGAAATAATTCTGAAACGTAATCGTCGCCAAGGTCTGGTTTTCCCGTTCGATCTTAATGCCTTCCTTGGCCTCAACCGCCTGATGAAGGCCGTCCGACCATCGGCGGCCAGGCATCAGGCGCCCGGTAAACTCATCCACGATCAGGACTTCCCCGTCGCGAACGACATAATCCACATCGCACTTGAAAAACTCCTTGGCCTTTAGGCCTTGCAGGATATGATGCCGGTACTCAATCGTCTCTATGTCATGAAGGTTGTCGATGCCGAACATCCTGGCCGCCTTTTCCTCGCCCTGCTCGGTCATGGAAATAGAACGGTTTTTCTCGTCCGCGACATAGTCATACCCCACCGACAGGTCGATGTTCCGGTATTTGGCGTCAATCTCTTCCTGTTCCGTGATCCGCCGCCCCTTCAGCCCCTGCGCGATCGTGTTCGCGGTGTAATACTTGTCCGTGGATTCTTCCGCCGGGCCGGAAATGATCAGCGGCGTGCGCGCCTCATCCACTAAAATGCTGTCCACCTCATCGACGATGGCGAAATAATGCTGGGCCTGCACCATCTCTTCCCGGGCAATCACCATGTTGTCGCGTAAATAATCGAAGCCGAATTCATTATTCGTTCCATAAGTAATATCGCAGGCATACGCTTCCTGCCGCTCGCCCGCGTTGAGCTCGTGAAGAATCACGCCAACGCTCAATCCCAAAAATTCATAAACAGGGCCCATCCATTCGCGGTCCCGGCGGGCGAGATAATCATTCACCGTCACCACATGCACCCCTTCCCCGGTCAAGCCGTTGAGGTATGCCGGCAGCGTGGCCACAAGCGTTTTCCCTTCCCCGGTCGCCATTTCCGCGATCCGCCCTTCATGCAAAACGATCCCGCCCAAAAGCTGAATATCATAATGCCTCATCCCCAGCGTGCGTTTCGCCGCCTCCCGGACCGCCGCAAAGGCTTCCGGCAAAACATCCGTCAGCACCGCCTGCCGGTTTTTTTTCAATTCCTCCTTAGCCGCGGCCAGTTGGATATTCAGGTCATCCCGTTCTTCATTCGATGCGGCCTCCCGGAGGCCCTGTTCAATCTTATTCAAATCCTCCCGGGCGGCTGCCGTCGCCTGCCGGTAACGCTGGCGGAATTCCTCTGTTTTGGCCCTAAGCTCCTCATCCGTATATTTTTCAAACTGCGTTTCCAGAGCGTTAATCCTGGAAACGGCCTTGCTCATCCTCTTGATGGTGGCAATCGACGGCAAAGGCAAGTCCGGCGGCAGATAAATATTGACTTTCGGTTGTAAACGGTTGATCACCGCCTGCGCGCGGCGCACTATAAATTTTCCTAAAAAAAATCCAAACATGAGAACCGCATCCTCCCTAACGTTATTGTCCCCTATAGAATTTTCCTTATAAAAACCCGTCCCCGCCGACTTCAGGCCGAGACGTCTGGTTTCCAGCGTAAAAATGCGTCTATAAACAAACTCAAGTCGCCGTCCATCACCCGGGACACATTCCCCGTTTCCGCATCGGTGCGGTGATCTTTCACCATATTGTACGGATGCATCACATAAGAGCGAATCTGGCTGCCCCATTCAATTTTCTGCTTCTGCCCGTATTCCTTGGCCATGCGATCTTCCTGTTCTTTGCGTTTTTTCTCATACAGCCGGGCTTTAAGGATGCGCATCGCCATCTGTTTATTCTGAAGCTGAGAGCGCTCATTCTGGCACTGAACAACAATACCGGAAGGCACATGGGTCATCCGCACCGCCGAGTCAGTCGTGTTAACGCTTTGCCCCCCCGGGCCGGACGAACGGAAAATATCAATCCGCAGGTCATCGGGGTTAATCTCCACTTCAATATCGTCCTCAATCTCAGGGATCACATCCACAGACGCAAAAGACGTGTGCCGCCGTTTATTGGCGTCGAACGGAGATATCCGGACCAGCCGGTGCACCCCCTTTTCCCCCTTCAGATATCCATACGCCATCGGGCCTTCAATGCGCAGGGTCACGTTCTTGATCCCGGCTTCCTCGCCGGGAAGGATGTCGGTGGTAGACAGCTTATATTTCATGTTTTCAACCCAGCGCATATACATCCTCAAAAGCATGTTGGACCAGTCGCATGATTCGGTTCCGCCCGCGCCGGCATTGATGCTGAGGATCGCGTTGTTGCGGTCGAACGGGCCGGACAAAAGCGACTTGGTCTCCAAATCCGTTATGTCGTTCTGCAGGGCCGCCAGGTCCTTTTCAATTTCCTGCAGGGCCGCTTCTTCGCCTTCCGACAACTCAGCCAGCTCCTCCAAATCGTTCAGCTTATTTGTGATCTCCTCAAAAGGCTCAACGCAGGATTTCAGGAATTTCAGATTCTGCATGACTTTGTTGGCCGCATCATTATCGTCCCAAAAATTCGGCTGTGACATGTTCTGCTGAATCGCCGCGATTTCTTCCTGTTTTTGAGAAAGGGCCAAAAACCCGGTCAGTTGGCAAACTTTTTCCCTAATTATATTAATTTGCGTGGTAATACTATTAGACATATAAATATTTATAATATTTGAAGTTAAGGATTGGAGGATATTATAACATAACGATTCCTAAAAACAACGAAGAAATACGGGGGATATCCCCGCGGACAAAACAGAGGACAGTTTCTTTTAAGGAACAACAGAAGGCATAAAAAAGCTAAGCAGAAAAAACAGGATCGCCGACAGACATATTAATATAAAACAGGCTGGCCAAAAAAAACCAACATTAAAAATCCGCAGCTTGCGGCGGGCCCGTTCGGCGTTATAAATCAGCACCGCCAACTCATTTTCGCTGTATTCCCCTCCGGTCCTCTCTGCGTGAAGGAAATTCACTTTCAATATCTTGGCGTATTCCACCAGAGCTTGCCTGCGCTCCGGTCCGTCTTTAATTTGAAAAATCACCTCAAGTTTCGTTCCCACCGGTCTGCCCTTCTCAACATTGAGCGATACTTTTCATAAAGGCGCCCTCGTTCAAGCGCCCCGGATATTCCGTTCCTCAAGCCCCCGGAAAACTCCCCCTCGGCCGCAGTGTCTTTTGTGGCACGTCTTCGCAGGCGCAATCCGACACCCGGTCAAAAGAACATCCACGCCTCGGGACATAGGCAGAGCCGAACATCCGGCGCACCCCCATCGAAAAGGAGACGCAAAAGACACCGGGGATGATCCTGTCAGGCCGCTTATCCCGGATGGAAGACCTTCTTATTTATGGTAGCGTTTCAGCCCCTTCAGTTCCAGGTTGAATTCGTCTTTGCTGTCCGCGAACCGGCGGGCGTCTTCTTCATCCACGTATTCTTCTTTGACCAGGTGCACCAGGGACTTTTTAAACGACTGCATCCCATACAGGTCGCCGTCATCGATAAATTTCTGAATTTCATTAATTTTCCCTTCCCGGATCAAACGAGAGATCGTCGGAGTGACGACCATAGTTTCATACGCCGGCACACGGCCCGACCCGTCTTTTAAAGGAATGAGCCTCAGGGAAATCACACCCTTAAGAATAATGGCCAACTGCATGCGCACTTCCTCGTGCAGGTACGGGGGGAAAAAGTTGACGATACGGGTGATGGCCTGAACCGCGTTCACCGTGTGGAAGGTCGTAAGAACAAAGCTTCCCAGTTCGGTCGCGGTAATCGCCGCGCGCATGGTGTCAATATCGCGGATCGTGCCGATATAAATGATGTCCGCGCTCTGCTGGGTGACATGCTTCAGGGCCGCCGGGTAAGAAAGGACGTCCGTCCCGAGTTCCCGCTGGTTAATCGTGCTCTTTTTATCCGCGAAAATAAACTCGATCGGGTCCTCGATCGTGACAATGTGTTTCTCGCTGTTGTTGTTTATATAATCAATCATGCTGGCAATCGTTGTGGATTTTCCGCTTCCCGCCGGGCCGGAAAGGATCACCAGTCCCGAAGACTCCTCGCAAAACGTCTTCAGCAGCTCAGCGGGCAGTTTGAGGTATTCAAAATCTTCCACGCTTGTTTTAATATGGCGGGCCACGAGCGCCGGATGTCCTCTTTCGACAGAAAGGTTAATCCGGAACCGCCCCACTTCCGGTTCATTATAAATAAAATCAATATCTTTGTTAAAATGAAACAGCTTTTTCCGCTCTTCATTATTCAGCACCACAGAAGCGATCTGGTCCATCTGCTCCTCGGTGATCATGTCCTCCGAGATAACCTTAACAACCCCATTGATCCTGGCCCGCGGCAGGGACTTCGCGCTCACGAATAAATCCGACGCCTTTTTATCGATCATGATCCGGAACAACTGTGTGATATCCATGCTCTAACCTCTTTCTTTTAAATGATCCCCAAAACGGATTTTTCCTTTTATGAACTAGTATTGTACATCCCCGGAAGCGTCCTGAAAACAATTAAACATTCTTTAAACCGCGCTTAAGACACCGGGCCGCCCTGCCCTCCTCGGCGCCGGGGAGGGCTCGTATCCGGGCGGCAATCTCCTGCTCCCGCGCCAACAAACGCGCTTTCCGGGGGTCCTGCCTGCCGCCGTACCCCCCCATGTCCCCGTTCGACCGGATGACCCGGTGGCACGGAATAATCAGCGGATAAGGATTCTTGCGTAACGCCTGCCCGACCGCCCTCACCGCCCTCGGCCGGCCGATCCTCTCCGCCACCCATTGATATGACCGGGTTTCTCCCAAAGGGATCTCCAGCGTCGCCTTGAGGACCGCCCATTCAAAATCCGTGAGGCGTCGTGAAATTTTCCCGCTCACCTTTGCCTCCCTGTTTTCCTCCGTTCCCAAACTCCTTCGCCTGAAAAAACCGGCCCCCCTGAAAATCTTCTAACCATTCTTTAAAAACACCTTTTTACCCCGCAGCGTCCGGTGATACGCAACCGCGAACCGGTGGGCCTCATCGCGAATCCTCTGCAACAGCATCAACCCTAACGAATCCTTGGGAAGGATAACAGCTTTTCGTTTCCCCGGCAAGAATATTTCTTCTTCCCTTTTAGCCAACGACGCCAGCGGGATCTCCAGATCCAAAGCGGCCAGCTCAGCCCGGGCCGCGGAAAGCTGCCCTTTTCCGCCGTCAATCAAGATCAAATCCGGAAACCGCCGCCGTTCCGCTTTAAGCCGGGTGTAACGGCGGCGGACAACCTCGGCCATCATCTTAAAATCATCGATCCCCTCCACATTTTTGATGCGGAACTTCCGGTAATTGCTTTTGTCCGGCTTCCCGTTCAAAAAAGAAACCATCGACCCCACGCTGTGCTGGCCCATGATATTGGAAATATCAAACGCCTCAATCCGGTCCGGCCGCTTCGGCAACCCCAGAACGCGCTGCAGCTGCTCCGCCTCCTTATAAAAATTCAATTCCTGGGTGCCGGAATACAGGGCTCCCAACGCGTAAACCTGGTCCCTCACTTTCGCCGCCTGCTCAAACCGGCGGGATTGGGACAGGCGTTCCATCTCCTTCTCCAAGTCGCGGAAAAGTTCGTTCTTTTCCCCATCTAAAATCTGGCAGACATGACGGATCATAGCCGCATAATCCTGGCGGCTGATCTTCCCGCCGCAAGGGGCGTCGCACAGGCCGATATGATAATCCAGACAGGGCTTATCCGAAAACGGGTCGCACGTCCGGAAATGAAAAATCCGGCGGATAAAAGTGAGCGCTTCACGGATCAGCCGGGGATTGACATACGGGCCATAATAGCGTGAGGCCGGGCTCTTCATACTCGGCCTCACCACAAAAATTCCCGGAAACGGGTCACCGGTCACCTCAATAAACGGATACGTCTTATCGTCCCGCAGATCCACGTTAAACTTGGGCTGGAAATTCTTGATCAGGCTGGCTTCCAAAATAAGCGCTTCCGCTTCCGATTGCGTGATGATCCAGTCAAGGTCGGCGATTTCCGCCACCAGGTAATCCACCTTGGAAATCACAGGATTTTTGCGAAAATACGACTGCACCCGCCTTTTAAGGCTCACGGCCTTGCCCACATAAATCACTTTCCCGGCGCTGTTTTTCATCAAATAAACACCGCTGGTGAGGGGCAAACTTTTTATTTTTTCTTTTAAATCCATAACACAACCCGGGCACACACGAGAGGGGATAGGGCCTTCTGTCGCCGTAAAGGCCAAGTTTTTCAGCCGGCTTTTGTCCCAAGATTCTGTAACCACCGGTAAAAAGCCCTCGCTTGTCCAATCTTTAACATAAAACACACACTCCCGTAAACCAGGGCCCCCAGGATAACAGCCAAGAAAAGCCGGAGTCGTTCATCCGGGACGCACGCCGTGTTCCATATCTGGCTGACCACCATCCCGGCCACAAGACTGGCCGCCACAATTTTGGCGACAAAAATTTTAAACCCGCCATCGATCCCCCCCAGCCGTTTATCTAAGCAATAAAAAAGCCAGATAAAATCAACCAACGCCGCGACAGAGCTGGCCAAAGCGATGCCCCCCACCTTGAGCGGGATCATCAGCCCGAAATTTAAAACCGTGTTGATCACCAGACAGACCACAGCAATCTTAACGGGTGTCTTGGTGTCCTGCAACGCGTAAAAAGCGGTGACCAGAATCTTGGTCCCCCCAAAACTAAACAGCCCGATCGAATAAAATAACAGCGCCCAGGAGCTGATCGTCGTGGAATAAGCCGTAAACTCGCCGCGCTCAAATAAAATCCGGATAATCGGATGAGCCAGCAGCATCAGCATAACACTAAAAGGAATCATAACAAAAAATATGCTCTCCAGGGTAAAGACAAGGGTTTTTTTGAGCTGCGACAGGTTATTCTGGGCGGCCAGGCCTGAAAGCGTGGGCAATGTGGCGGAAGCGAGCGCGACCCCAAAAACCCCCATGGGGAACTGGATAATCCGGTTGGCGTAATAGATCGCCGATATCCCGCCTGCGCCCACGATGGAAGAAAGGGACGCGCAAAACGTATCAATAAAAATATTCAGCTGATAGACGCCGGCTCCCACCAAGCGCGGCAACAGCAACCGCCCCACCCTGACTGCGGCGGGATGGTTCAACGGCAGCGGGTTGTATATTTTGACGCCAAGTTTCAACATCGGGCCAAGCTGCACCAACAGCTGCAAAAATCCCCCGGTTAAAACTCCGATGGCCAGGCCGTACACCGGTTCCTTGAGAAAACGGGATGACACAAGAGCGCTGATAATCATCGCGATATTAAGCAAACAGGGGCTGAACGCCGGAACCGTAAACAAACGAAAAGAGTAAAGGAGGGCCATAGAATAAGCGGTTAACCCGATCAAAATAAGATACGGGAACATAATTCTGGTCAGCTGAACCGTCATGGCTAATTTCCCCGGGTGGGCCATAAACCCGGGGGCCATCAGCCGCACGATATACGGCGACAGGAGGATCCCGAGGGAAGTCAATAAGATTAAACACATCAGGGCCAGGGCCAGAATAACACTCACGAAACGCCAGAACTCCCGGCGCTCTTTCTGGACAAGATACTCTGAAAACACGGGAACCACCGCGGAATTAGCCGCCCCTTCCCCCACGAAATCGCGGAAAAGATTAGGAATTTTAAAAGCGACAAAAAACGCGTCGGCCTGAAATCCGGTGCCGAAAAACTTGGCCAAAATCACGTCCCGGACAAACCCCAACACCCGGGACGCCAGGGTTCCGACAGAAATAATGGACGTGGATCTGAGCAGGGCTCCGTGGGAATCAGGCTGTCCGGAATTATTATTTGACATTCAAAAGCCTCTCTGCTATAGTATGAAATTCAAAAGAAAGGAGTGAGTGAATTGCCACAAAGAAGATGTGCTATTAAAGAGCTGCGAAAAAGCCATAAAAACCGGCTGCGTAACTTGGATGTTAAGACAGAACTGAAAAAAACGATCAAGAAATTTCTTGGTTCAGTCGCCAGCAACAATAAATCGGAAGCGACAACCCAGTTGAAATCAGTTTACAAAAAACTGGATAAGGCGGCCAAACGCAACCTCATCCATAAAAACACCGTCGCACGGCGCAAGTCCCGTTTCAGTATCATGGCCAACAAAATAGCCTCGTAAAGCTCCGCTGCCGTAATACTCTTCCCGTTTTATCCATGTGCCAACAGGCTTGTCAGCTGCACGACGACCAGTTCCAACGCATAATCCGGATATAAACGGCTGCGTTTAATATTTAAATCCGCGTCCTGCAGGAACTGTAACCCCTCCCTATAACGGGCCGGGGATAATCTGTTCTTGATTTCACGCCAAAACCATACCAGCGCCCCCATAATGTGCAGAGGCTGATCCCCTTCCGTCAATAATTCCGCAAGAATCCTCAAGGCCTCGGCCGTCTGCCGGGCTGATATCGCCTTGGTCATATCAAAAACATTGGGTTTGCCTTTGCTGGAAAAGTCAAAGATGTCCGCTTTTTTAAGAAATTTTTTAATGAAGGGGTCTGCAGAGGTCAACCGGGCGGCCTCCAAAACCAAAAACACATGTTCAAAAGGGGCGGCGGCGTAAGCGACCAAGACATCTTTCACCGGCTTGGACAGCTGCTGGCAATTTCTGACCACGACCAGCCGCCGGTCCGCCACAGCCGGCAAAGCCAAAAGGGTTTCCTGCAAAATCCTGGGGGACAACTTGTGGGCGTCTAAACTGTCGTAATCCAACTTCAACGCATCCGATGATGTCAGACATTGCTCCTTTAAAGAAGCCAGCTTCTTTTCCTTGGGATGAGGGTCATCCCCTATAATAATGCTGATCGCTTGGCTCATGGTTCTACCTGAAGCCGGCCCCGCACGCAAGGCACGGGCCAGCTTCACCAGTTCTCTATCGTCCGCTCAACAACCCGCCGGGCTAAATCAACCGTGGCCTCTTCCAGGGCCGAACTTTCCGTCGTGGCCATGGCCCCGGAAACGAAATACGTTGCCTCGCCGGCAAATCCGGACTCTTCCCAAAACACTTCATTCTGCCGGCAGTCTTTCATAACCAGATTCACAATCACATGGACCCGGTATTCCTGGACATCATCGTTGTCCGTATACCGAAGGGCGTAACGCTCGTAACGGATCAGCTCCCCGCTCAAAACCAAATCCGCCTGATCCTTTTCCGCCACCCGGAGATTGCCGTCAAACAAAAAACGGTCAATAATGGCATTGCGCACCTTCACTTCCAGCAAGGGGAAATAAATCTGCCGGTCGTCGGAAGCCGTGTAATCGATGTTGTTCACGAACGGCTCGACGCAAATTGTTTTCAACCGGGCCGGCAAAGCAGACTGCGTCGTATAGCCGCACCCGCCCATTCCGGAAAGGATGGCTGCGATAAGCCAAAAACGGAAAAAAAGGAACGCTTTCATGGCTGGCCGCGCTCGTTAAGAGCCCTGATTTTATTCAGGGCCTGGGAAGCCCACGGGGTATCCTTATAACTCTCGACAATTTTACTATAATAAATTTCCGCGGCCCGGTATTCTTTTCTCTTTTCGTAAAATTCCGCAATCAGGAAATTTTGCTGGGCCTCTTTATTCTTTAAATCCTTAATCTGCTGTTGGGCTTCCTCGGAAAATGCCGCGTCAGGAGTCTCTTTTAAAACCTCCTTCAACTCCTGAATGGCAACCTGGGTGACCTTCTGCTCATAAGGCGCGGCGGAAGACCGTTTCGCGTCCGCTAAAGCGATCTGATACCTGGCTTTTTGCGCCCACTCACTTTCCGGGTAATCATTGAGGGTCTTCTCAAATTCATCTCTGGCCTCCGGCAAAAGGCCTTCTTCCTGCAAATACAGGGCGATATGATACTGCGACGGAGCGGCATAGGGCCCGTAAGGAGAATTCTTGATGACGGTCCGGAAAATATCCACCACCAACGCTTCCGTTCCCATGCCTCCGCCCTGAAAAAAACGTTTTCTTCCCTTTCCTTCCAGCAATGTCATGCCCAGGTTATACTGGTGCTGAATAATTTCGCCGAAACGTTCGGAAAAAGGGTATTGGTCCACCACCGTTTGATAATTTTTAAAGGCTTTTGAATAATTCCCCTCTTCTTCCTCTATAACCCCCAAATAAAACTGCGCCTCCGCCGCTTCCCGGGCACGGGGATAATATTTTATAACTTTCTTGAATTCGGTCACGGCTTTCTCGAGTTCCTTCGCCCGGTACAGTTCAAGGGAAAACGCAAGCTGTTCAGCCGGTGTTCCCTTCACCGATAATTTAGGATTTTCCCATTTGTTCGTCTGCGGGGTCCACACCCACAAGGCTTCGGAAGGAACCGGGAAAGACAGTCCGGTTGCAATGATAAGCGCGTAAAAAAGTGATTTTTTTGTCATGGTTTTCATAGTATAAAGTTAAATACTGCGCCAATTTATCACAGGATACTATTTTTGTCAATCGTCCCCGCCCTCTCAATCCCGGGCCTTAAGTTTTCTTATTTTAATATTATTAATATAACTCGTCTATCTTAAATACCCAAAAAACTCATCAACAAAACACGGCCCCTGGCAAGAAACTCTTGGAAAAATTAAATGACGGTTAGGCAATAAGGCGCGGGGCCATCCTGCGGCAGGGCAAGAAACCAGCTCACAGAAATTAGTCAAGGCCGGAGTCCTTCCGGAAAATACAAAGAAAGCAAAATCCGGTAAGCGTTAAAATCCCGGCCCAGGATAATATCAGGGAAAACCAGCCGCCGAGAGTCATGGCGTTCCTTCCGTTATTTGTCTTTTCCTTCGCCAGGCGACCCTCACCATGACAGCAATCAAGGAAAAAATCAAAAACAACCCCACCCGGGTCGCCAAAATATAAATTTTATTCTCCGGAGCCACCTCTTCCATAAAAATAACCGGAAGCCATTTCTGGAAAAACCATGTCCCGAGAATAATCAGTAAAAAAACCGGGGTCACATATTTAATAATAAATTTATAAATCCGGGGGATCCGCATCTCCGCCCCCAGATGGATCTCGTCCCAGGCGGCCTCCATACCCAAGACCCAGCTGAATAATATGGCTTCAATTGTCGCGAAAAGAACCAGGAAAAACGTGCCGCCCCAGAAATCCAGCTCATCCACAACCCCTCGCCCCAAAAACAGCACCGCCGGCTGGCATAATATAAACGTCGCGGCAGTAAAGATGGCCACGGCCTTCTTCTTGGAGAGGTTAAATTCATCCTCCATAAAAGAGATAACCGGCTGCGCCAGCGAAACCGAAGAGGTGATCCCCGCGATGAACAGCAGCAAAAACCAAAGAAAACTCAAAAAATCCGCTAACGGCAGGCGCTGCAAAATAAGCGGCATGGTGACATAGCCTAAGTTAAAGACACCGGAATCCGCCACGGCGCGGATCTCCATGGGCCCGAAAAAGACAAAGGCGGCAGGCACGACAATGCTGCCGCCGATAATGATTTCCGCGATTTCGTTCATGCTGGCCGCCGTAAGGCCGGATAAAACAACGTCATCCGTCTTGGACAAATAACTCGCGTAGGTCAGGATAACCCCGATGCCGACACTCAAAGTAAACAAAATCTGCCCGGCCGCCTCTAGCCAGACGTGGGCGGATTTAAGCGCGCTTAAATCCGGATTCCACAAAAACCCGAAGCCGTTTAAGACATTCCAGTCCGGCCGGCCGGGATCAGGGGCCCCCAGGGTCATCACCCGGATCATAAGCGCAAAGCCGCAAAAAAATAGCGCGGGCATGGCCAACTTGCAAAGCCGTTCAATCCCGCCTTTAATTCCGTGATAAATGACAAAAATATTCAAAATGAACGTGATGAAAAAAAACGTGTACGCCGGGGCAAGGCTTGAAAAAAACTGGTTTGTCGTCAATCCCTGGAAGGCCTGGAGGAATCCCTGCATCTGGGTCTGATCGCTGACTTGGTTTAACTTACCCGTCAGGGCAAAAAAACTGTACGCCAGAGACCACGACTCAATATAAAGATAATACATAAAAATAACGAGCGGGCCGAAAATACCGATTACTCCGAAATACTTTATGAAACGGTTTTTCCTGGCAATACTATGAAAAATACCCGGAGCCGTCCCATGCCCAAACCCGCCGCCAAACCGGCCTAATGTCCATTCGATCCACATCAGGGGAATCCCGATCAGAAGCAGAGAAACAAAATAGGGAATCATGAAAGCCCCGCCGCCGTTCGCCACAGCTTTGGCCGGAAAACGCAGAAAATTCCCCAAGCCAACCGCCGAACCCGCGACCGCCAGAATAATGCCTATTTTAGAAGACCAGGTTTCTCTCTGTGGTTTTGGAACAGGCATACAGGAAATTTACGATCCTTGTTGGACCCCATTCAAAGGGCGGTTTTCAAAAGACGGAAACAAAGCAACTGCGAAGATTATAAAACAACCCTTCCCCCCAGTCAAGCCAAACACCGATCATTTGGCCGAGAAGTTTTCCCATCCACCACTTCCTCATACGGAGCCCCGCGTCCATGGGCGTGGTCCTGATGAACAATTCGCTTCGCGGGATGATCTGACCTCCTTAACATCCATGCAAACATCTCCAAAACAGAAGACCACGGGCGTGCCCGTGGTCTTCTGTAAAAACGGATAAGCAGATCTTCCCGCCCTATCAGATGCCCCGTGTTAAAACAACGAGACACTCATAACAAATGAGGCAAAGACGATCGCGACAATCGACATAAGCTTAATAAGAATATTCAGGCTCGGGCCCGAGGTATCCTTAAACGGGTCGCCCACCGTATCCCCAACAACGGCAGCCTTATGAGCTTGGGAACCCTTTCCTCCGTGATAACCTTCTTCAATATATTTTTTCGCGTTATCCCAAGCTCCGCCGGAGTTGGCCATCATGACCGCAAGGACAAATCCGGTCACCGTAGCGCCGGCCAGCAGCCCCATTTCAGCTTCCAGGCCGATCAGGATTCCGGTTAAAACAGGCGCGACAATGGCCAACAATGAAGGAAGAACCATTTCCTTTTGCGCGGCAGCCGTGGCGATGGTCACGCACCGGGCATAGTCAGGATTGGCTTTCCCCTGCATCAAACCGGCGATTTCTTTAAATTGCCGGCGCACTTCCACGACAATCAATCCGGCGGCCCGCCCGACCGCGCGCATCGTCATGGAACAGAATAAAAATGGGAGCATGCCTCCTATAAACAAACCAACGAGCAGATTAGGATTCAGCAGGCTGAGATTCATCGTTTTTCCCAATAAAACAACCTGACTGTTAAAGGCCGCGATCAAGCCCAAGGCGGTTAATGCCGCGGATCCGATGGCAAATCCTTTTCCAGTCGCTGCGGTCGTGTTGCCGAGAGAATCCAGGGCATCGGTTCTCTTCCTGACTTCGGGAGGCAACCCCGCCATTTCCGCGTTTCCTCCGGCATTGTCCGCGACCGGCCCGTAAGCATCCGTCGCCAGCGTGATCCCTAACGTGGACAACATCCCGACACCGGCGATAGCGATGCCATAGAGGCCGGCATTAAAGTCCGAGGCACCACCGGAAAGGAAATAACTGGCCAGGATCGCGGCTCCAACGACAAGAACGGGAAGCGCTGTAGACATCATCCCGACAGAAAGTCCCGCGATGATGACCGTTGCCGGTCCGGTTAAAGATTGATCGGCGATGGATTTAGTCGGTTTAAAACTACTGGACGTATAATATTCCGTCACGACTCCGATAATGACCCCAGCCAGGAGGCCTGCTAAAACTGACCAATAGATTCCTATATGTTCAACCCCTAAAATCCACCGGACAAGGAAATAAGAAGCAATGGCCATTATGAGAGAACTGCCCCAAACCCCTTTCCTCAGCGCAGTCAACAACGCCTGTTGCGTCGCGTCTTCTTTTGTGCTCACGAAAAACGTGCCGATCACCGAGGCGATGATACCCACGGCCGCCATGACCATGGGGACCGTGACCCCGGCCACGCCTAAACCAGCCGCAACGCCCAGCGCGCTTGTGGCGACAATGGCCCCGACATAAGACTCAAAAAGATCCGCGCCCATCCCCGCCACATCCCCGACGTTGTCTCCGACGTTGTCGGCGATAACCGCGGGATTGCGCGGGTCATCCTCCGGGATCCCGGCCTCGACTTTGCCGACCAAATCGGCGCCAACGTCCGCAGCCTTGGTAAAAATCCCCCCGCCGACCCGGGCGAAAAGCGCCAGAGAGCTGGCGCCCATGCTGAAGGTCAGCATCGCCGAAGTGATGGCGGTAATCTTATCCATATTCGCGGGAATCGGATGGCCAGAATAATACCAATCCAGAAAATAATACCACGCCGCCAAGTGCAGCAGTCCCAGCCCGACAACGGTTAATCCCATGACCGCCCCGCTCGAAAAGGCCACCCGTAATCCCGAGTTCAGGCTTTTCATCGCCGCCGCGGCGGTGCGGTTGGACGATTGTGTGGCCACCGTCATGCCGATAAATCCCGAAAGGCCGGAAAAAAACCCTCCGGTTAAAAACGCAAAGGGGACAAAGATGACTAAATATTTTTGAGAAGCCATCCACAGTAAAATGATGAACATGACGGCAAAAAACAACGCTACTCCTAAATATTGGCGCTTGAGATATGCCCGCGCCCCCACCCGCACGGCCAAAGCGATCTCCTTCATCTTATCGTTTCCCTCATCCTCGCGCATGATGGAAAGGGCCAGATAAAGCGCAAACACCAAGGCCCCGATTGAACAGATGGGCGTTAAAATAAAAAAACCAGAACTGCTCATTTTCTCCTACCTCCTTTTTAATGCAAAAACGAACTGTTTAATACGGGAAAATAACCTGGCCTTTGGATTGTTTCTTATCTCCAAACAAACCAGACGAATAAATAAGCAGCGCTGACCGCCGCCATAGTAAAAGGAAAACCAATTTTAAAAAAATCTTTAAAACTAACGATATAACCTTCCTTTTTAAGCAACCCGCAGGCGACGATATTGGCCGAAGCGCCTATGGGTGTAATATTGCCGCCTAAACTCGCTCCGATCAGCAGCCCGAAGAGAAACAGCTCCGGGGGTCTATGAAGCTTATCCGCCACAGAAAGGGCGACGGGCAGCATAGCGGCCAAGAAAGGCACATTATCGATAAAAGCCGACAAAACCACCGATAAAAACACAATGAGCGTGTAACCTAAAAATATCCTGTCCCCTATCAAATGAGACAAGAAATCAGAAAAAATTTCAATCCACCCCGTTAAGGTCAGGCTGCCGACGAGGATAAAAATCCCCATCAGGAAAAATGTGGTTTCCCAATCCAAAGATTTTAATCCTTTAATAACCGAGCTTTTATTGACAAATTTCTCCCACAAGATTGAAATTGCGGCAGCGATCATGCAGATGACCCCGGCCGTGTAAGAAAATCCTTTGTCAAAAAAAGAAGACACCGCTAAAGCCAAAATTGAAATTACTAAAATAAAAGTGGGGACCCAAGATTGAATTTTCTCAGGAGCAATGTCTTCCGCTTTTTCTGTATGGCCTTTAAATAGATAGTAAAGTACAACAAAGGAAGCCAGCGCGCCTAATTCCACCGCGAAGAAAATACTTGGCTTCCCCTTATAGAAGAAAAAATCCGAGAATGTCATCTTGGCAAAACCGCCTAAAAGCATACTGGGCGGATCCCCTATGAGGGTGGCCGTGCCCTGGAGATTGCTTGATACCGCTATCGCTATCATCATGTTCATGGGATTGATTTTCAGCTTTTTAGCCAAGGCCAGCGCGACCGGGGCCACGATCAAGACCGTGGCCACGTTCTCCACAAAGGCGGAGATAAAACCCGTCATAAGGCAAATTGACAGGATGGCCCAGGCCGTATTCTTGGCCTTGTCCACAATGACTTCCGCCAAATAAGCCGGGACACGGCTCTTCATAAAAACATCCGCCACGACAAGCATGCCGACAAAAATTCCCATGACATTCCAATTGATGGACAAAAAAGCTTCTTTCGGCGAGATGGCCCTCAATAAAATAAGCAAACCAGCCCCAATAACGGCTATTCCGGTTCTTTTGTGGCTCAAGAGAGCGAACAGGATGTAAGAAACAATGAATATAATTAAAGCGGTGGCCTGGGGGTTAAACATGAGATGACCTTTTATGGTGTATTATCCTAAATAAACCTTTCGGGGAGTTCCGCGAAGGGATGAAATCTGCGGCTCAGAAAAATTCATACCATGGATCCTTCGCAAAATTTTTTTCTATTGTATACTAATTCCGCTGAAATACAAGGGGAATCTGCAAGGGCAGAAAATTGATTCGCTTTCTAGGGAGCCCCTCGCTCACGGGCATGTCCCTATCAACCATTCGCTTCGCGGAATGACCTGACTTCTTAACATACGCGCGAACATCCCCGCAGCAAGTCGTTGTTAACCTTTTGCCTTCTTCCGCGGGCATACCCGTGATCTTCTGCAAAGGCGTATAAAACACCCGCACACAAAGCCCAGCAATAGAAGCAGATAATATAAAACGACCCCCCAAAGCGGAACCCGGTTCAATTCAATATAGGCCCCGGGAATCCCGGCAAAGAAATCCACGCTCGCCACCATAAAATTCAACAAAAGCACAAGGCAATTTGCGAAAGAAAACGCCAAAAACGGGCAAAGGCCGCCCACCAGCAAAAGCCCCAGGCCCAAATAGATCATCATGGAAGCGACAGGAACGATCACGATATTCGCAATCATAACGACCGGGGTTACTAAACGAAAGTAATACGCGATCAACGGCCCCACAAAAACGTAAACCGCCCCAGAAAGGGCCATGGGCTGCAAAAGATATCTCATCCCAAACGTCTGGAAACAACGCAAACCTCCTGCCGTGCCCGGTTTCGCGCTCCGGGCCGTTCCGGAAGCGATCCCAAGCCCCGGAAATGGCTTACGCACGAAATTCAGGATCCGCGGATACAACACATAAATCGCAAGGACACTGTTAAACGATAGTTGGAATCCGACATCATAAATATTCCAAGGGTTGATCAATAAAATAATGAAAGCGGCCAGAGCCAGGCTGTTCAACGGGTCCGGCTCCCGTTCAACAAGCAATCCGATCAGGAAGACGACCGCCATAATGGTGGCCCGGACCACCGACGGCTGCCCTCCGGTCAGGACGGCATAAAAAATCAACAGCGCAACGGTCAGCAGATACTGCCCCTGCCGCGGGATAGGGAACATTTTCAAAAAAAACAATATCCCGTACGCGACAATGCCGATATTAAACCCGGATATCGCAATAATATGCGCCACTCCGGAAAATTGAAAATTGGCATACACCTCTTTCGGAATCCCGCTGCGGTCCCCTAACAGAAACGCCTGCATAATGCCGGCCGCTTCTGCCGGCAAATTTTCCTTCAAAATTCTTCTTAATTGATGTTTAAAGTGAAAGACCCCCTCAAGAAGGACGTGCCCCCGGCCTTGTTTCAATTTTTCCAGGCGTCCGGTTTTCTTAACGCTCAGGATAAACACAATGCCTTGGCGGGCAAGATACTCCCGGTAGGAAAAACGTCCACCTCTTGAAAAATTAAAAGGCCGGTGCAATATCCCTTCCAGGATCAGATAATCCCCGTAGCGGACAGATTCCTGCCGAAAAAGGTTCACCAGGACCCGGCCCCTGTTCCCTTCCCAGCCCTGCTTGGATTGAACCCGCTTAAGGTCCAACACAAAAACTGTTTTTTCCCGGCCGAAAAAATCACGGTTCTCCGCGTCGGAAACCACCACGCCTTCGGCCAGGACGCTGCCCTGGCGGGCCCAGGACGGCATGCGGCCCACATGACCGGCGGGAAGTATCTGATAATTCCTGAAATAACCCGTCCCCACACACATCACGGCCGACAAAAGCAAAACAGTGGACAGCGTGGCCGACCGGGCCCGTAGGCTCATGAGCAACAAAAATACAGTAAGAATAAATAAAATCGCGCCCGGGACCTGAAAGCCTTGGGCAAAGACAATGCCCAGAATAAAGCACAGGCAAACCCCTAACAAAGGACGGCGGGAAAAAACCGGGTCCATCATGGCCCGGGATCCTGAATTGCAATATGCGCGCGCAGCTTAAGATACTTAGCCGGGCCGATTCCCTTAATCTCTTTTAACTGCGCAAGATCACGAAACGGCCCGTATTTCTGCCGGTAATCCATGATCCGCCGGGCCGTGACCGGCCCGACACAAGGCAGGGCCAGGAGCTCTTCCTGAGACGCGCTGTTGATATCCAGTTTCCCGCCAGGCGGCCTGCGCGGCTGGACGTGCGGCTGTGGCCGCGTGTCGGGGATCCGCTTGATCACGCCCTGTATTCCGGTTCCCGCCACCAAAACCCCGATAAAAAAACATAAAACCAGACGCTCCTGCTTTGTCAGAGAAACAGGCATAAGGATTTCACCCTTCCATAGGTTAAGAGGAGAGCTCGCGGGGATATTAATAAAAAAAAGGGAAGGCCTGCAGGAAAGTTTATTTAATCTTACCAAAAAAGTTGTGCGTGTCAAAAAATTTTTCACGGCGGCGAAAATATCCTGTGGCCTCATTGACACAAAAACGGAATCCCCTGCCGAGAGGGGGTATGGGGCCGCGCCTATATTGGCCGAAAGGCGCCTTCCGGGGTTAAAAACTCTTGCTTAAGTCCATGCCTTCCCTTATCATAAAATTTATTCTATGAATTTCAGGACAATCAGGATCGGCCCCTGACTCCGCGAGGTAAAGATCCCGTCCGGGGGCCACAAACCTTTGTGAGGAAACACAACAACGGCCATGGATTCATTGAAAGGACTGCGCATGAAGCCTTCGATAAGGACAATAATCCGGCAGGCGCTGCTCTCCGGGAAAGGGACAGGGCTTTTACTCGCCGTCATAACTTTCCTGATTTATTTCCATGCCTTTCCCAACGGATTCTTACTGGATGATTACAATTTTGTGGAACAAGAATATCAGGAAATATTTAAAACCCCGCAGGATTTCTTCGTGCGCATTCCTCCCCGAACGCATCATTACGCCCCCCTTTATTACTGGACAAACACCGTCCTCTTTCATCACTTTCAAGCTTATCCCTATAGGATGCGCTTCCTCCTGTGGATGGCGTTTCTCGCGAACGTGCTTTTTTTCTTCCACTCAATCCATCTCCTCCTGAAGGACAAAAAAACGGCTTTTCTCTGCGCGGCCTTGTTCGCTATCCATCCCATTCACGCGTTCTATATTCATATGCCCAGCGGCGGTTTTGTGTTCTTCTACACGCTCTGCCTGCAAGCGAGTCTGTTCTGGATGTGGAAATATCTGTCCGGCGCCGCAAGAAATACGGGCCTCTATCTCGCAAGCCTCTTAGGCTTCCTGGCCGGGCTTCTCTTCTTTGAGGCCGCCGCCCTCTACCCCCTGTATCTTTTGATTTTCATGAGATTCATCAGCCCAGAGCGTTGGGGGGTTCACCTCAAACGCGCCCTGCCGTTTTTTATTTTTTCTCTGATCGACGTATTTCTCTGGAGCTGGATATGCCGGGGAGAATCCGGGTTTCCGCAAAGAATCCTCCTGCTCGGCCTTTCCGTCCCCCGCTATACAGCGTCTGTAACGCGCCTGATATTCTGGTATATGTCGCGGCTGCTCTATCCGGACGGGCTCGTGTTTATTTATAATATGCCCCCGGCACAACAAGACATCTGGCTCTGGAACGGGCTCGCCGGATTTCTATTGTTCTTATTCGTTCTTCTCATGAAACGGCGGCCTCAAGATATAAAAACCCTGGCCCTGGCCTGGTTTCTTACCGGCTGTCTCTTTGTCTTTCCCGCCAGCTTGACGCATGCTTATATGGGCATGGTGATCGAAACCCATTGGATATATTTCTCAAGCATAGGCCTGTTTCTTCTTTTAACTCTGGGCCTTATCCTGATTCTGAAAAAAATACGGCCCGGTTTTCAATACGCTTGTTTAGGATTGACCGCGATCTATTTCATGGCCTGGACACAGACCTATCATGTCATGGCGCGGTCAGAAAAAACTTACTGTGAATACTGGCTGAAGGTTTGCCCGGAAAACCTTATCCCCTTGATCAATTTATCCAAAATCTACGCCGAAGAAGGCCAGTTGAAACGGGCCACGGATTACGCCCGGCGCGCCTTTCTGCTCGGCCGCGATTGTGTCCCCGCGACCTATGCAAACCTGGCTATGGTCTTAACTTTCAAAGGGGATGACGCGCAAGCGGAGGACGTCATCACCCGGGCCGCCGGCAAAGGATTCACGTCGCCTTATTTACTCAACACCCTCGGCGTTATTCACCGCCGTCAAGGAAACAGCCTCGCCGCGGAGCAGGATTTCCTCGCCGCCATTCAGCAGGCACCTCGATACGTTTTGCCCAGGTTAAATTTGGCCAAACTCTATCGTTCCTCCGGGCGGGAAAAGGAAGCCGTCCGCTGTTATGAAACCGCCCTGTCGCTCCAGCCCGACAAAAAACAAATCTTTCATATTCAACGCCATCTCATGGTGCTGTATTTAAAACAGAATGCCCCCGACCTATACCACGGGATTGTCCAGAAGGCGCTGACCCAGGATCCTGTCCCGCGGACATACCTCCGATTAAGCCGTACTCTTGAGACATATCATTACTGGCGTGAGGCCCAAGCCTTGTTAAACCAGGCCCAGGAACATTACCCGGAAGACGCTGCCTTACAACAATATTACCGGGATTTCATGAAAAGATACGACGACGCCCGGTGAAATTCCCGGAGCTCACGGCGGGGATTTTCAAGAGGAAGAAAACACAACGGGCTGGGGGCCCCGGGGAAAAACAACTCCCCACTCCCGCCCCCAGCCCATCATGTTCCAGAGCTTATCCTTCCAGTATCAATAACTGGTCTTTCGCCGCCTTGGCCGGAGCCCAGAACCACGGCCCGTTCGGGTCCCAGCATTGACCGTACGTGAATTCTTCCACCAGTCTTTTAAACGCCGCCTTGGCGTCCTCTTCCCGGCCCAGCTCAAGCAGGGCTTTGCCTTTGATAAACAAACTTGTCGCCACGTCATTCAGCGCCCAGTAATTCGTGTGAATCTCTTCCGTGGCTCCGGCGGGATAGTCCTTCAGACTCGCCTGCATCTGCCGCGCCTGGTCCGCATAAAGTTCGATACATTTATCTGTATAGACAACCGCTCCCTTGTAATCCTTGCTGTTAAGGGCGCCCCAGGCTTTCACCGTGAGGGTGGACGATTTGTAGTCCCCGAAATCCAGCGCCCGCGCGACGGCCGGAGCGGCAAGCAGGCTCATCGCAACCGTAAAAATAATTAAACACCGTTTCATAATGCTCCCCTTTCCTTTCATGGTTTTTTGTTGTTTCTGCCCTTCCCCAACAGGGCCCATCGCCTCTAAAGCTCTCCGGCGAATTTTTCCTTGATCACCTCATAAGCCGCCCGGGGCCGCAGGATGTCCAACTGGCCTGGAACCGGATTAGGCTCCAAAGCCATCACCCCGTACCACTCTTGATTCATATAACCATCCGGCCCCGCGTGAGCTCCCGGCGTATACCCGCAGTCATGCGTGACGGCCGACGGATCCCACTCCCCCTCATCTTTCCACCATCCATCGGCGTACTGGAACACCACCCCGCCTATATTCGGGCCGTCATGAGCCGCGTTATAAGCCAAAATCGTGTCCCAGCAACCGGCAATATACCTGGCCTGCATGTCCGGCCGCTCTTTACCGTTCTCCGGATGATCCGCTCCGAGCACAAACCACGCGTCCGTGCCGAATTCTGTTATCAAGACCGGCTTAGCGGACCGCTTCTGGTACTGAAGAAAAAAATTGTTTGTCTTCGCCCCGAAATCCTCCCCGCGGTACACGTTGCATCCATGAATATCAACATCGGCCAAGACGTCATCCGTCGCGTGGACTCCGATGTCCCCCAAGTCCGCGGAAACCAACATCACCGGGTGGAAAGAATCTCCTTCCACCGCCTTGATGTTACGGGCCAGCGTATTGATAAATTTATAAAAAGCGGCCGCCTGATCCTCCCTCCGGCAGGATTCGTCCGCGCCTTTGTAAGTGCAGAAAGCCATTTCGTTCTCGTTGGCGATGCCCCACATTAAAATCGCCGGGTCATCTTTAAATTCCGCGACATAGTCCAGGATGTCCTTTTTCAGGAACGCCAGATCGCCGTTCACATAATCCAACTGATGAGGAATCCAGTACCCGGCAATGACCTTCAATCCCTGTTCCTGGGCTTTCTTAAGAAGAGCCGGGGTGACCTTTCCCCACGTCCGGATCGTGTTAGCATTCATGCCTTTGATCAACGGAAGGTCCTGATCCAAAAGCAGGGGGTTGTCATACTCCTGCTCCCCCGGGCAATCAAATTGCGGCTGCCCGTCCGTAGTGCCGCGGTACCAGCATAAGCCGTACTGGGAGGGGAACGACCCGATCGGCGTGTTGGAATACCCCATCCCTTTCACCAGAAACGGCTCATACCGGCCGTCCCGGTCAAAATCCGTCAATAACTGCCGCCCTTCGACTTTGACATAAGGATACGCCCAACAGGAAGAAACCCCTGACAAGAGAAAAACCGCGATCGCCCCAACCACTAATCCGTATTGAATCCCTGTCCTTTTCATCATAATATCCTCCTTTCAAGTTCAAGACCTGCTCTCCGACACAGCTCCCTTGCGGCCATAAAAAAGGCACCACCTCCTTTAAGATGAAGATTGCAAAGGAGACAGTGCCTTGCTATACTAATAATCGAAAAACAGTCCTGAGGACCGGCTCCCATGCTATCCTCGGGTTACTTACGGTGTGCGGGTGGCCGCCCGTACGCCGTTTTTTTTCCCAAGATCAAACCTGCTTCTTTCCGTTTAAAAATTATACTCAATCCTCGATTGCGGTATCCAAGTGTGCCATTCCGCCTCCAACTGCCGGAGCCCGCCCGGATAATAACGCTCGATCGCCCGGTGTCCGGGAAAATTTTTATGATGAAATCGCCTGAGTTCGCGGATCAGCCCGGCAAACGCGGCCCGGCCTTTTTCCGTCGACAATAAAAATATAACCAGAGACCAGGATATCGTGCTCATCGGAGCATTCGCCTGTTCGTTGCGTTGCCGCCACTGCTCGTCCGTCAAACGGAGGAAATCTTCGAGGGGCATAAGCGCTCCGGTCTGCAGCCATTTTTTCATCCGTTGGTCCTTTTGCGTCTGCGGCCGCACGACCACAGAATCCGCCTCCAGAGTGCCGTACTCAAAGAACTCCGCCAGCCCCTCCTCGATCCAGGGCGGGCAGCGGGAAATCTGCCGGCGCAAAATAGCGCGGCTGGCTTCGTTATAAAGGACACGCAGCATGTTGCGTTCATTTTCATTTTTCCAAAGGACCATTTCTTTGTTTTCCAGGGAATAAAAGCCGGCGTCCGACCGGGAGGCCGATTCCTGTCCCCGATAGGATTGATACGCGCCGAAATCCCCGAAGACACGGGTTTTAAACATGCGTTCCCGGTTAAAGTCCAGGCCAAACACATCTTCAAAAACAATGAACATTTTGGAAATCACATACACGATTTCCTCCCGCACTTCGGGCGAAAGAGTGTACCCCTCGGAAAGAATTTCCACATCAACCGGCGTAAACGGCCTGCCCGGGCTTCCCGGCTGGGGTGCGCGCGACGGATAGGGGGCCCGCGTCCCGACTTTCGTGACCACGGGAGTCTCTGTTTCAATCTTCTGAATGAGGCGTTTCTGCAGGGAAAAAATCCTCCGGTCGGTTTTGATCTTCAAGGCGTCATCCGTTTCTTCCACAATCGTTCCTTCCACAATTTTCCCGGACCGCAAGTAAAACGTGTCTCCGGCCGCCGGGGCCGGCTGCCCCAGAAGCGCCGTCCACACAATACCCGCTATAAGGCCATGCCTTTTCATGGTTTCCTCCCCGGCTCCGGGACCGTTTGATCATAAACGGGAAAAACATCGAAAAGGACGTTCCCGTACACAAGCCCTCCCCGCCCGTCACTGACAAGACTGATCACATTGACCATTGTTTTCTCCGATACGTCCGGAGGGAGATACGTCACTTCCGGCCCGTCGCCCTGAACGCTTCCCAAGCTGGGAAGCCACCGGTAAACCAAAGTGTCCCCGTCTTCATCCCGGGCCTGCACTTTCAACATCCCGTTCTTGTTCTCCTGAACAGATCGCGGGGTGATCACCGGCGAAGAAATAATAACGGGCGCGCGGTTATTCCCCTGCCGCTGGGGAACAAAGTTAATATCGGCCTGTCCATACATCTGCGCCGATACCGTTGAAACCGGACGGGCGTTTCCGTAAGCGAATGTTGAACTTTCAATCCGGATATCCCCGCAGATCAACGGCAAAGGGGAGATGTCATAAGAATGGCTGCCGCCGCTCCCCTCCAGAGTCACCGCCACGGTGTAGGTGTAGCTCGGGATAACGTCTACCGGAGAAATGTCGCTGTACGACCATGTGCCGGCTGACGTCACCTTCGTCTGCGCCAGCAGCACCCCCGTCATCTTATTCCACAGGGAGACCACTTTGGTCCCGTTAAACAAGCCGCCCAATTGAGTGATCTGTCCCGATCGCAGAGGCGTAAAATGATACCCGGCCGTGTAATTCCAGGCAATGTCTTTTCTTAAGGTCCCTTTGCCGAAACTCTGCCAGGGCCGTTCCGGAGGGCGGTCCGTGAATTTCTGCTGCATGACGGTATAAGCGAGCCGCGGTTTAACCCAATCGTATTTTTGCCCTTCCTCCGGCCGTTTTAAGGCCATAAGGCCGAACCACTCCGGGTTGGTAAAACCGTCAGGGCCGGAATAAAAACCAACGATATAATTCTGATCGTGCGTCGCGCAGGAGGGGGACCACTCGCCCTTATACTGCCACCAGCTGTCGGCGAAAGGAGAGACAACCCCGCCCAGGACAAAACCACCGCGTCCGCCGGAATATTTCAATAACGTGTCCCACTCTTCGGCGAGGAAAGCGGCCTGGAGGTCCTCCCGTTCCACCCCGCGCTCCGGCCGTTTTCCGTCCAGGACAAACCAGGCGTCCACACCGAATTCGGAGATTAAAAGCGGTTTGGCCGAACGGTTGGCGTACAGTTCAAAAAAATTGCTGAAATCCGGGCCCCGGTAAACATTACATCCGTGCAGATCCACATCCTTTAACCGTTCATCACTGGCCGCCTGGCCGATATCCCCCAGGTCCGCGGAGATCATCATCACAGGATGAAAGGAATCCCCCTCTATTGTCTTAATCTGGCGGGCTAAATAATTAACAAAATCATAATAAGCCTTGGCCTGCTCCGCCCGGCTGCAGTCGCTTTGGGCCCCCTGAAAATTACAGAGATCGGTTTCATTCTGGTACCCCACAACCCACATCAGCAACGCCGGATGATCCTTAAAGGCCTGAACATAACGCAGGAAATCCCGCTCCACCCCGGAGAGATCGCCGTTCACAAAGTCCAGGTTATGATCAAGCCAGTAGCCGGCGATCACCTTCAACCCCAGTTCCCGGGCTTTATCCATCAAGGGCGGCGTCACCTTGCCCCATGTCCGGATTGTGTTGGCATTCATGGCTTTTATAATAGACAGATCCCTCTCGATCATCACCGGGTCCTCATATTCTTTAACCCCGGGGCAGTCAAATTGAGGTTTCCCGTTGACAAGGCCTTTATACCAACACAGTCCATATTCGCTGGGGAACGCCCCCGTGGGGATAGCGTTATACCCGACGCCCTTGACAAAGAAAGGGGTATACGTCCCGTCCTGATCATAATCGGCGACCACCTGAGATCCTTCCACCCGGACATGCTGATAGGCCCACGCCGAAGATGTCCAAAGCAGAACGCTCCCTAATACAGCCGCCGATACCCGCCCGGCCCTCTTCTTCATAATGATCTCCTTGTCTTTTTAAAAAAACACCCTCTTGCTTTCCTCGGCGACCCGGGGCAACGGCCCGACGGTCATTTTTTTAAGTCACTGGTTTCCGGGAGGACAAAACCGGATAAACGCAACCGCCTGTTCCAAGAACCCCGATCCAACGCATCCAGACGGATCAAGACCGCCTCTTTCAACCAGGACTTCTGCCCCCCGGGTAAAGAGGCCCCGGGGGTGAGGGAAGAAAAATCATACCGTTTAACCTTAAAATCCATCCGCCCTGCCCCCGCCGGCCACGCCAGGTCAATTCTGGTTACCGGCTGATCAAGGGTGTCAACTAAAAACGCTTCCTTGCGGACCGGATGAACCAAAACGTACGTCCGGGTAAAATCCAAGGATGTGTCTTCTCCAGACGAGACGGCCCCTGGCCTGAAACCCGATGACACGCTCAAAGACTTTTCTCCGACAATAACCGTGACCCCGGAGGGTTTTTCGACGACATCAAGAATAACGCTTTCCATGCCTCCCGCCAGGCTTTTCGCCCCCCGGATCAGAGGCATTTTCACGCCGATGCGATATTCATAGACATCAAACGTCCCCACGCCTTCATAGGTCCCGCTCTGTTTCTGATACCGGTCATAAACCGGTTCCGGCAGCCGCAAAACATCACACCGGGGCTCCTCCCCGTCGTAAGGATTCATCACGACGAAATCTTGTAGGGCATGCTGAATTGAGTCCTGCAGCCGGCGGCTGGAAAGCAAAACGACAGAAGAACTCAAAGCCCCGGACGAAAACACCTTAACACCGGGGCCATACGAAACAAACGGGGCGGGTCCCACCCGACGCAATATGGCAAACTGGCCGGGGTGAAGTCCCAGCACCTGAACAGGCATCGATACGACACGATCCCTGGTTAAACGGTTCCCGGAAACTCTGTTGCCCGCAACCGTCATCCGGCCTGTCCGGATAACGGGTTGCGGCGGGTTAATCTGGGCGGGCCTTCGCTCCAGCGCGCCCTGCGGCAGGGCAGCCAGGGCCACGGGGATCAACACAATCCCGGCGATCATCCCCAGAACCGTCCGTGAGGTCCGGCGGGTTTTGTATTGATACGCTATTAAAAACGCGCATACAAAGATCATAAGCCCTTGATGTGCCAGTGACGCGGCGGCCATCCAGGGGACGAGAAAACCGTCCTCTCCCCATCGCCCGGCCATAGCCCCGCCGAGAAACAGCCCCCTGGCCAAGACAGGAAGCAAGGCCCCCGCGGTCAGCCCCGCTAAAGCCGCGGCCATCCCGGTCAAAACAAATTTATGAAATTTTTCCGTAATGCCGGCCATTAAAAAGACCGGAGCGACACACGCGCTTTTTTCAAGCGCGATCAGCACGGCCGCAGGCAGAATATCCTTCCAGCCAAGCCCATTAACCGCCAGCACCACAACCTCCAGCAGCAAGGGGAGCCCGACAAAAAGACTTCCCACCAATACAACTTTAGCCCGGAGTAAAGAAAAGCGGGAAACCGGACGGGTCATCCAAAACGCTGTTGTGCCAACCGTCGGATCGGCCTGGATTATCAAGGGGACAAAGATGATCATTAAAACCGCCTGCAGGAGCGACAGGCCCTGCAAGACCAAGGGCTGGATGATTCTAAACATCAATTGAGTGCTCAACAGCGTCCCTCCCAGCAGGGCGATCCCCTGGGTTACGCCGACCACGCCTAACCACGACAAAAGGATAAAACGGAACCGTCTGAGATCTTTTTCCAAGACTAAAACAGCATGGGGCATAGGTTCTTCTCCTATATATTCAACATCTTTAACTGCCTGGCCTGGATTAAAAATATTTCTTTCAGGGACATCCCCTGGACATCAATGGCGGAAACTGACGGCAAACCCTTCCGGTATTCCTTTTCACTCTCTCCTGCCCGGTAGGCATCGTCCACAAAACAGACAAACCGCCCTTCCTGTTGAGGCAACAGCCAATTCACCGGGAAAGGGATATCCGATTCCGGAGATTTCTGCAAAGTCATATTGATTCTCTTAAACCGGGCCTGCAGGGATCCCGTGGTTTCACTCAGCCGCAACTGCCCTTTATGAAGAAACCCGACCCAGTCCGCCAGATGCTCCACTTCCTCTATATCGTGCGATGATAGGAAAATCGTCCATTCCTCTGTTTCGGTCAACGCCATAATCCCATCCATCAAATCCTTCCGGGCCACCGGGTCCAGGCCGCTGAAGGGTTCATCTAAAATCAGAAGCTTCGGGCGATAGGCCAAAGAAGCGATAAGCGCTGCCTTCATTTTCATTCCCCGGGATAACTGTTCGATAGGTTCATCCACGGGAAGATCAAACTGCCTGATCAGCGACTGGCAAAAGCCCTCATCCCACTGGGGGTACATGGGCCGGCAATAATCAAAAAGCTCGTCCGCCGTCATCCCCTCCGGCAACACCTGGTTCTCCGACACATACCCGATCTGCTGGAAGGCCTTCGCGTCCAAATCCGTGGAAGCCACGCCCCAGATCTTCACCGTGCCGCTGGTAGGCCGCAGAATGTTAACAATAGTTTTTATCGTGGTTGTTTTCCCGGCTCCGTTAGGTCCCAGATACGCGTAAATGCTGCCCGCCGGGACATCCATGTCCACTTTCGCCAAAACGGTTCTGGCTCCAAATTTTTTCGTTAAGCCTCTGGTTTCTATAACGGTCTTCATGGCGTCTCTTTTCTGTTATTGATGTCCCACTGGCGCTGAACCGCATCCAGCAGTTCCTTTTTAGCTATGGAAAGCCGTTTCGCTTCCACAACCAGGCGTTCCACTTCGTTCTGCAGGATTGCCCCCCGTTGCTCCTGGTTCCCCAGACTTAATTCCGATACAACGCTGCCGATCCCGGGCTTCACCTGAAGCAACCGTTCATTCACCAGGTGAGAAACCACTTTTTGAGCCGTATTGGGATTGATGCGCAGTTCCCGGCTCATTTCCCGAACAGAAGGAAACCGGTCTCCCGGTTTTAAGTGGCCGGCAACGATGGATTTCTTCACGGCGTAAATAACCTGTTCGTAAATCGGCTCGCCTGGTTTTAATGTAACATCAAAATTAATCATAGGCCTATGAGATAACGGTCACTCCCTTGCTGACCTAACTGTATTATGTTACATAGTACACCAAAAGTCAAGAGAGAATTGCTTGTTTTTTCAAAACAAGCCCCTAAAAGCAAAAAAATGAATATTTTTTATTAAAATCAGGGGAGAACAAAAAAGGGGGGAGACAGATTCCGTTTGGCCCCATCTCATACCACAATATTCACCAGTTTCTGCGGCACCACAATAATTTTCCTTACCGTTTTCCCATCCAGATGACGCTGGACATTCTCATCCGCCAATACCAGGGAACGCAATTCATTTTCAGCGATATCCACCGGGACTTCCAGTTTACTGCGGAGTTTCCCGTTAATCTGGACCACCATCAGCACACGATCTTTCTCAAGCGCGCGCTCTTCATAAACCGGCCAGGGGGCCCGGCTGACGCTCTCTTCTTGCCCCCCCATGACCTGCCACAGTTCCTCGCACATATGCGGCGTCAACGGGGCCAGCAGCAGGACCACGGTGCGGACCGCCTGATTTAAAACAGCCTGTCTCACCGGGTTTCCGTCCGGGCTGAATTTGTCGAGCCGGTTCATTAAAATCATAATCTGACTAACAGCCGTGTTAAACTTAAAGCCATTGGCGATGTCGTCCGTCACCTTTTTGATTGTGAAATTCCTTTCCTGCTCCAGGTCCTTCGCATCGCCCGTCAAATTTTCATACGTATATGTTTGATCCATTGGTTGGAACCTCTGTTGAACGCAATTCCAGACCCGGCTTAAGAATTTCCATGACCCGTCGATCGCATGATCATTCCATTCCAGCTGATCTTCCGGCGGGGCGGCAAAAAGGATAAACAAACGCAACGTGTCGGCCCCGTATTTGGCGATAACCGCATCCGGGTCAACCGTATTTCCTTTAGACTTGGACATGACCTCCCCGTCCTTCAGCACCATCCCCTGCGTGAGAAGCCGGTCAAACGGTTCATCAACGTTCACGAGCCCCAAATCCTTTAAAAATTTGGTAAAAAAACGGGAGTAAAGCAAATGCAAAATCGCATGCTCAATGCCTCCGATATATTGATCCACCGGCATCCAATAAGCCGCCTGCCCGGGATCAAAGGCCCTGCGGTCATCTTCAGGAGAGATATAGCGCAAATAATACCATGACGAATCAAAAAACGTCGCCATTGTGTCCGTTTCCCGCCGGGCGTCTTTCCCGCAGGCCGGGCACGCCCCATGCACAAAACGTTCACTCTGGCTTAACGGGCTTCCCCCTTCCCCGGTAAACTGGACATCTTCAGGGAGCTCAACGGGCAGCTCATTCTCCGGAACAGGCACGAGTCCGCAGGTCGGGCAATAAACCATCGGAATCGGCGTGCCCCAATATCGCTGCCGGGATATCAGCCAATCCCTTAACCGCCAGTAAACAGTGATCTTCCCCTTGCCCTCGGCTTCCATCCAACGGGCGATCTGTTTCTTCCCCTCTTCATTGGCGAGGCCGTCAAATTCCCCGGAATGCACCTGCCGCCCTTCCCCCTCATACGCCTCCGTCATTTCCTCAACCGCCATCTCCGGGCGCTGGGGGTCCTGAATCACAATGCGCATAGGCAACTGATGCTCTCTGGCGAATAAGAAATCTCTCTGGTCATGCGTCGGGACAGCCATAATCGCGCCGGTCCCGTAATCCATAAGCACATAATCGGCCACCCATACCGGAATAGCCTCGCCATTCACGGGGTTAACAGCATACTGCCCGGTGAAGACGCCTTCCTTCCGTTCTTCTCCGGACACCCGCATGCTTTTGCTCATCTGGCTGACCTTAGCCACAAAATCCATGACAGCCCGCTCACAGGCCGTGCCGGCGACCAAAGTCTTCACCAACGGGTGTTCCGGGGCCAGGACCACGTAAGTCGCCCCGAAGATCGTATCCGGACGCGTGGTAAAGACCGGCAGAAGTTCTCCCGTCTTTTGCAGTTTAAAATAAATTTCTATCCCGTAACTTTTGCCGATCCAGTTCTCCTGCATCGCCAGCACTCTCGACGGCCAGTTTTGCAGTTTTTTAAAATCCTCCAGCAGGGCTTCCGAATAATGGGTAATTTTCAAATACCACTGTTCCAAATCTTTCTGAACAACCTCATTCTTGCAACGCCAGCACTGCCCTTGAATGACCTCCTCATTCGCCAGAGTCGTTTCGCAACTCGGGCACCAGTTAACAGAGGAACTCTTTTTATAAGCCAGCCCTTTTTCAAACATCTTTAAGAAAATCCACTGGTTCCAGCGGTAATAGCCTTTATCACACGTCGCCAATTCCCGGTCCCAATCATAAGAAAAACCCATGCGTTTTAAATTCCCCCGCATCTGGTCGATGCAGGCGTACGTCCATTTCGCAGGATGCGTTTTATGCTTAATCGCAGCGTTTTCTGCCGGCTGGCCAAACGCGTCATACCCCATAGGATGCAACACGTTAAAACCCTGCATGAGTTTAACCCTGGCGATAACGTCGGCAATCGTGTAATTCCGGACATGGCCCATGTGAATCTTCCCGGACGGATAAGGGAACATCTCCAAGCAATAAAATTTCGGCCGGCGGCTCTCGTGGTCCGGAGTCTTAAAAATCCGCCGCTCATCCCAAACGGCCTGCCATTTTTTTTCAATACGGGCTATTTCATTTGTGTTGTATGGAATCATGATATCCATCTCTCATGAAAGCAAACGAGGGAACTCCCTGCCCGGCCATTCCCTCTTCAAGGCGCTTCATGGAAGCGTTTATGATTTGTAATAATCTTTGCCCCGTCGAAGATACTGGGCATCCAGGCGCTGGGGCTTGAAGTAATCCCGGCAGAACTTTTCGGCGAAAACAGCATCAAATTCCCGGCAGCAATAAATATCCACGCTGATAAAATTCTTTACCGATAACGTGTGAATCACGATCGAACTCTCAATTAAGGGGACCCAGCCGGATAAACCCGCCTTCTCCGGAAAACGGACCGCGTCACTCCTGAAAAGACTGGGGGGGGACTGCTTCTCCATCCCCAGAGCTT
>ENA-UPTA01000382-UPTA01000382.1-activated-sludge-metagenome-genome-assembly--contig:-NODE-382-length-51697-cov-6.779191_pt1 | contig 51697 bp, 50 predicted proteins | sample MGYA00238184_ERZ773361 | MGnify/ENA primary metagenome ERZ773361 (study PRJEB29100, sample SAMN05720205) | activated sludge metagenome | isolation source: anaerobic digester from wastewater... | reverse complement strand
CTTTAAAGCATGCTCACTCACACAATATAGTACACAGGGACATTAAGCCTCACAACATACTTCTTACTGAGGACGGAACAGCAAAGGTTACTGATTTCGGAATTGCAAGAGCGTCAACAAGTTCTACCATAAACAACACTTCAAATGTTATCGGCTCAGTGCATTACTTTTCTCCCGAACAGGCAAGAGGAGGATATGTTGATGAAAAATCAGATATTTACTCATTGGGAATTGTCATGTATGAAATGGTGACAGGTACTCTTCCTTTTGATGCAGATAACCATATTTCGGTTGCCATGAAACAAATTCAGGAAAAACCCGTGCTGCCTTCCAAAAGGGTGAAAAATGTTAAAATCTCAAAAAATTATGAAGATATTATAATGAAGTGTCTTGAAAAACATCAAAGCTTCAGATTCCAAAACACTGATGAACTGCTGAAAAAGCTTGATGCATTGAACGGAAATAATAATCCCGTAAAAGACGAAACGGAAATAATAGATTCACCGACTATTGAAATTCCTGCGCTTAATGATTTAGAAGAAAATGTTATTAATATAGATTTAATTGACGAAAATTCCGACAAAGCATTTAAAAGCTTCTTTAGCGGAAATGAAGAAGATGAAAATGTTGAAAAGAGCATAAACAATAAAAAAATTACTATAGCGGCAATTTTAAGCGCATTGGTTATAGCAGTAATTGGCGGAGTATTTCTATTTAAGTCATTTTTGTATGTGCCGGAAGTTCCGGTGCCGAGTTTATTGGGAAGAAGTGAAGAGGAAGCCAAGAAGCTCATTGAAGATTTGGGTCTGGTATTCAAAGTTTCAAAAAGAGAATATTCTTCTGAATACGATGAAGGTTATGTAATGGAGCAAAGTATTGATGAGGGCTCTAAGGTTAAAGAAAATTACCCCATAGAAGTGGTAATAAGCAGGGGAGAAAAAGAAATAGTTGTTCCTAATTTAATAGGCAAGTATGCTATAGAGGCGGGAGGAATTCTCAATAATGCAGGGCTTTCAGAAGGAGAAACGACAGAAGAAAATTCTGACACATATTTGGCAGGACAGATAATTGATCAATATCCTTTACCTAATACACCGGCTAGGGAAAATGATAAAGTAAGCTATGTGGTGAGTATAGGTCCGAAGATTATATATGTGAAAATGCCAAATGTGTTAAATTTGAATTTAGAAACGGCGAAGCTTTCGATTGTTCAACATGGTCTTGCGGTTGGGCAGGTAAATGAAGAGCCCAGCGAAGAAATAGAAAAGGGCTTGGTTATGAGACAAAGTATAACAGCCGGTCAGGAAGTCGAACAAGGAACATCAATATGGCTTACGGTAAGTTCGGGCAAGCCGGAAGAACCTGACGAGCCTACACCGGAAGAAGGAGTATTTCCCTTGGCAATATCTCTTCCTGCAGACAGGGATAGTGTATCAATAGTGATTCAAAGAATAGCCAGTGACGGACGTGAAGTTGTGTACTCAGAGGAAGTGGATACTTCGGAAGGAAATATCCTAGTTAATGTTAAGGGAAAAGGAACAGGAATATTCGAAATATATATTGACAATGAATTATATGACAGAGTTGAAATAACATTTGAATAAAAAGGAGTTTTAATGATTGAGGGAATCATAACAAAGGGTGTCGGAGGAAATTATTATGTTGATATCGGCAGCAAAATAATAGAATGCCGAGCAAGAGGCTTGTTCAGACTCAAAAATATCAAACCTTTGGTAGGGGATAAAGTCCTTATCAGGATTACAGAGGAAGATGAGGATATGGGTTATATCGAAGAAATTAAAGAGAGAACAAGCGAAATTAAAAGACCTCCCGTTGCCAATGCTCAGCAGCTTGTAATAATTTTCTCCGTAAAAAACCCGGAACCAAGCTTTATATTGTTGGATAAACTTTTGATTGCAGCAAAGTCAAATAATTTAAACCCTGTTATTTGTATTAATAAATCAGATTTAGCAAATGAAGAAGAAAAAGAAAATATACTTAACATATTTAAAAACACAGGCTACAAAATTATTTTTACAAGCAAGTATGATGAGGATTCCCTACAGAATTTAAAAGATATCCTTAAGGACAGATTAAATGTGTTTTCCGGACCTTCAGGAGTTGGAAAATCATCCTTAATGAATGCCATAGAGCCCGGATTTTATTTGGAAACAGGTGAAATCAGCGATAAATTAAAAAGAGGAAGGCATACGACCAGGCATGCGGAAATATTTAAATTAAGCTTTGGCGGGTATGCGGTTGATACGCCGGGTTTCAGTTCCTTCGAATTGGAAGGAATTGATGAGTATTCTTTAAAAAGTTATTATCCAGAAATAGTAAAATATGATGATGGCTGTAAATTTTTGGACTGCCTCCATTACAAAGAGCCCGGTTGTGTGATAAAAGAAGCCGTTAATAGTGATTTAATCAGCAGAGTAAGGTATAATAACTATATAAAGCTTTTGGAGCAAATAAAAGAAAGTAAGCCTTATTAAGGAGGAAGTATGAAAAATAAATTAGCCCCTTCAATTTTGTCTGCCGACTTTTCTAATCTAGGAGAAGCCGTAAAACTTGTGGAAGAAGGGGGAGCAGATTACATACATATAGATGTAATGGATGGTCATTACGTTCCCAACATTACAATAGGGCCGGCAGTTGTAAAAGATTTAAGAAAAACAACATCTCTCATATTTGATGTGCATCTTATGATTGAGAATCCGGATAATTTTATCGAGCACTTTTATAAAGCAGGAGCAGATATAATTACCGTGCATCAGGAAGCAACCGTACATCTTCACAGAACTATCCAGAAAATAAAATCATACGGCTTAAAAGCAGGAGTATCATTAAATCCGGCAACACCCATATCTGTTTTAAATGAAATTATTAAAGATGTGGATATGGTTTTGCTGATGAGCGTAAACCCGGGTTTTGGAGGACAAAGTCTGATAGAAAATGTCAAGTATAAATTTTATGATTTAAAGCAATTATTAAATAAATATAATTTAGATATTGATATTGAAATTGACGGAGGCGTGAATTATTCAAATTTAAAGGAAATTTTAAGCTGGGGTGCAAATGTTATAGTTGCAGGCTCTGCAATTTACCATGCAGAGGATATTGTTTTGGAAACAAAGAAATTTAAGGAAATCATGTCATGAAAACAGCGCTGATTGTCGGAAACGGAGATGAAACCGCCAAAAGAATAATTGAAAATATTAAGTATGATTATTTGATATGTGCGGATGGAGGGCTTGAAAAAGTTTCAAATTACGGAATAATTCCAGATATAATAATCGGTGATTTTGATTCGGTAGCTAGTAATGTTCTGAAACAATATGAAAACAGAATACCTATTGAAAAATTTCCTTCCGAAAAGGATTTTACAGACATGGAATTAGCTGTTGAACTGGCTGTTTCCAAAGGATACAAAAATATAATACTCACGGGAGCTTCCGGGTCAAGATTAGACCATACCTTGGGCAACATTTTGCTTATGGAGAAATACTTCAAAGATGGAGTTAATATTTCAATAATTGATAACAATAATGAAATGAAAATTATTTCCGATAATTCGGAGCTGTTTATAGAATACAAAGAAGGTTATTTTATATCGATAATCCCCATAACAGATAGTATTCAGGGACTATGTTTGGAAGGATTCAAATATAATCTTGACAATGTTGATGTTGAAAGAGGCTCGACTCTTTGTATCAGCAATCAAATAAAAGATAATAAGGGAAAAATTACGTTAAAAAAAGGAAGAGCTATAGTAATTATATCTAAAGATTAACAGGAGGGTTCATGAAAACAACGGATATAAAAGATATATTCTTATCGCCGGAAAATTACAAAGAAGTCCGTATAGAGGGCTGGATAAGAACAATAAGAGATTCTAAAAATTTTGGATTCATAGAATTAAATGACGGAACATTTCTTAAAAATGTGCAGGTTGTTTTTGAAAACAACTTGAGTAATTTTGAAGAAATTAAAAAATTTTCAACAGGCAGTGCCATTACGGTAAGAGGAAACATAGTTTTAACTCCCGAAGCAAAGCAGCCTTTTGAAATTAAAGCAACAGAAATAGCCTTGGAAGCACCGTCAGATTCAAGCTATCCTTTGCAAAAGAAAAGACATTCAATGGAATATTTAAGGACTATTGCGCATTTAAGACCCCGCACCAACACTTTTTCCGCAGTTTTTCGTGTAAGGAGCTTAGCTGCTTATGCCATACATAAATTTTTTACCGAAAGGGGATTTATTTATGCGCATCCGCCGATAATTACTGCTTCAGATGCAGAAGGTGCAGGTGAAATGTTCAGAGTTACCACACTGGATTTGGATAATATTGAAAAGGTTGACGGAAAAACGGACTATTCAAAGGACTTTTTCGGAAGGTCTGCAAATCTTACGGTAAGCGGGCAATTAGAAGCTGAAATTTTTGCTTTGGCATTTAAGAAAACTTATACTTTTGGACCTACATTCAGAGCCGAAAATTCAAATACTGCAAGGCATGCCGCAGAATTTTGGATGATAGAGCCTGAAATTGCTTTTGCCGACATAAATGATAATATGGATTTGGCAGAAGATATGGTTAAGTATGTCGTAAATTATGTCATGGAAAATGCCAAAGAAGAACTGGAGTTTTTCAATAACTTTGTGGAAAAAGGGCTTTTAGAAAAACTTGATAATGTGGTAAATTCAGAATTTGGAAGAATATCATACACAGAAGCAATAGATATATTGATGAAAAACAATGATAATTTCGAATATAAGGTTAAATGGGGAACAGATATACAGACTGAGCATGAAAGATATTTGTCGGAAAAAATATTTAAAAAGCCTGTATTTGCAGTTAATTATCCTAAGGAAATAAAGGCATTTTATATGCGGATGAATGAAGATAATAAAACAGTGGCAGCAATGGACTTATTGGTTCCCGGAATAGGTGAGTTGATAGGCGGCAGCCAAAGAGAAGAAAGACTTGAATTTCTTGAAAAGCGAATGGATGAAATGGGAGTTCCAAAAGATAATATGTGGTGGTACTTGGAATTAAGGAAGTACGGCGGTGTGAAACACTCAGGTTTCGGACTTGGTTTTGAAAGACTTATTATGTATTTAACAGGCATGAGCAACATAAGGGATGTAATTCCGTTCCCAAGAACCCCTAAAAATGCAGATTTTTAAGGTATAGGTAAGATACAAAGAAAATTTCTTTGTATCTTTTTTTTATGCTTGAATAGAATGTAATAATAGTAGAGCTCTACATAAATTCTAAGGGGGATATTATGAATTACTTTAAGCATAAAAAGAAATGCAGTCCTGCAAATAAACCATCATTTTTTAAATTCACCGAAATATTAGGCCTTATGATTGCAACCATAGGAGCAATTATTATAGTTCAAATGCTTCCTGTTAAAGTATGGTTGTTTGTGTTAGGAATATTATTGATAATTTTGGGTTGCACATTATTCAGGCTGTTATAGGTATGGGGACACACCTCTAATAGATGGACAGTCTCCGAGGGAATGACGAATGTCCCCAATTTGGAAGGGGACACAAAAAAATAATGGCGTTGGCCACTATTTTAATGATAGATGTGCTTAATTTGCACGTTGTATTTTTCCTGCTCTAATACATCTTGTACAAACTGTTTTTCTTAAAGCTCTTCCGTCTTCCATAACCGTGATAGTTCTTACGTTCGGTTTCCATGTTCTGTTTATTTTTCTATCGGAATGCGTTATGCTGTGTCCTGATATAGTTCCTTTTCCGCATACTTCACAAAACTTTGCCATAATTCCACCTCCCATTTATATTAACGTATACATCATTATTTATTATATAAGTTACTGTCACACACAGTGTCATCCTTAGCGAAGCAATATTTCGTAAGAGCGTAACTTATTTGAACTTCATCATTCTAACATTAAAAATTAAATATTGCAATATTAATTTTAAATTAGTATAATGAATAGTGCTACTTTAGAAGCAGAAATTTATTCAGGAATCAAGTAAATTATATTATAATTGTAAATTCATGTTAATAAGGTTATAATGATAAATAAAGTATTAAATAGGAGGTTAGTATGTCAGTTAAGATAATTAACGAAAATGGAAGTATATATGTTGATGACCAGGCCTTAGCTGCAATTGCAGGATTAGCTGCAATGGAGTGTTATGGTGTTGTGGGCATGGCTTCCAGAAATGCAACTCAAGGTTTTTTTGAGCTGCTGAAAAGAGAGCAGTTAACCAAAGGGATAAAAGTTACATCAACCGAAGAAGATAAAATAAATATAGATTTATATATAGTATTGCAATATGGAGTAAAAATATCCGTTGTAGCAGAAAATATAATTTCCAGAATTAAGTACAGCGTTGAAACTTTTTCGGGAGTAAGCGTTGAAAATGTTAATATTTTTGTGCAGGGTGTAAGGGTGCAAAAGTAATCAGGAGGCTAAAATGTTAATTAAGTACATAGATAATGTCAAATTCAAAAAGATGCTTTTGGGGGCTGCCGTTAACCTTGAAAACAATAAAACAATTGTGGATTCTCTAAATGTATTTCCTGTTCCCGACGGAGATACCGGTACGAATATGAATCTTACTTTGCAGGCAGCTATAAAGGAAATAAACAATCTTTCAGAAAGCACAATTACATCTCTTGCAAGTGCGGCAGCTAACGGCTCACTTATGGGAGCAAGAGGAAACTCCGGAGTAATATTGTCTCAATTGTTAAGAGGAATGTCAAAAGCACTTAAGGGTCTTAATCATATAGATTGCAAAATAATAGCAGAATCCCTTAAATCAGCCTCAGATACTGCTTATAAAGCGGTAATGAAGCCCGTTGAGGGAACAATGCTTACAGTTGCAAGGGAAACGGCAGAAAAAGCAATGGCAACTTATACAGATTATGAAGACGTAATAGAATTTATAGAAAGTCTTATTCAGCAAGCAAAAGATACTTTAAATCGCACTCCTGAAATGCTTAACGTTTTAAAACAGGCAGATGTTGTGGATGCGGGCGGAAAAGGATTAATATATCTTATGGAAGGCGCACTTGCGGCACTAAAAGGAGTAGAAATCAAACAGGAGATAACAGAGCAGGCCGTGATTGATACAGAAGTTGAATTAGATGAATTTACGAGCGAAGATGAAATTATATTTGCATATTGCACTGAATTTTTGATTAAAAATCCCATAAAGACGGCAGAGGAATTTTTAACAAGAATTTATGACAAGGGTGATTCCATAGTTTGCGCCGGCAATGAAAATGTAATAAAAATTCACATACACACCAACAACCCAGGCCAAATATTGGCTATGGCAGTTAAATTCGGTGAACTTTCAAACATTAAAATTGACAACATGAAGGAGCAATTTAGGGAAAGACTTAAGGAAAATCACAAAAATAATCAGAAAAAAAAGAAATACGGTTTTGTTTCCATAGGCGTAGGAAAGGGAATAGAAAAAGTATTTACTGATTTAAATGTAGATGTGTTTTTGTCCGGCGGACAAACAATGAATCCAAGCACGGAAGATATATTGGAAGCAGCAAACGACATAAATGCAGAGCACATTATAATATTACCCAATAATTCCAATATAATATTAGCTGCAACACAAGCAAAGAAAATTTCGGACAAAAATTTATATGTGGTGCCAAGCAAGACTATACCCCAAGGTATAGCAGCTCTTATTGCATTTAAAGAAGACAGTGATATAGACGAGAATATTGAAGCCATGTCACAGGCGGTAAAGGAAGTAAAAACAGGGCTTGTAACTTATGCTGTAAGGGATACTGTATTTAATGATTTAGAAATTAAAAAAGACCAAATCATTGCTATTTATGAAGGCGATATAACAAATCACGGAGAAAATCCGGAAGACGAAGCAGTTGAATTAATAAATAAAATGGTTGACGAAGACAGTTTTTTAGTTACCGTATTTTACGGAGATAATGTCGATGAAAAAACTGCAGAAAGTATTAAACCAAGGATTGAAGAGATTGCAGAAGACTGCGATATTGAAATTATATACGGAGGTCAGCCTCTTTATTACTATATAATCTCGGTAGAATAACAAAACAAGGCAGGCAGACTTCTATAACATGTAGTGGTGAAAAATGTTAGATGCAGATATTCAATATTTAAAGGGAGTAGGGCCGAACAGGGCTTTAAAATTGCACAAATTAGACATATTTACAGTGAGCGATTTATTAAATTATTTTCCCGTTAAATATGAAGACAGGAGAACAGTTAAAAATATAAATGAAATATGTGAGCAGGGTAAATATCTGTTAAAAGTCAGGATTTTTGAAAAACCCAAATATTCAAGAATCAAAAAGAATATGTCAATAATTAAAGCTATATGTAAGGATGATACGGGTTTTATCACCCTTACATTTTTCAATCAGGACTTTTTAAAGGATAAGCTGATTGTTGGCGAATACTACTATGTTTTTGGAAATGTAAAAATTGCCTATGGCAAATTAGAATCTACAAATCCTGAAATCGAATTTATTAATAAAGACTGGAAGGCAGGAAAAATAATGCCTGTTTACGGTCTTACATACGGATTGTCAAATAATGAAATTACAAAGTTAGTAAAGACTGCCTTAGAAACATACTATGATGAAATTCAAAATGTCTTGCCTGACGAAATAATAAAGAAATATGGGCTTATTTCAAAAAAAGCTGCAGTAAAAGCTCTTCATTTTCCAAGCGACAATAAGAAATATACATTGGCAAAGAGAACTATTGCCTTTGAAAAATTATTGATAATGCAGCTTGGCCTTTTTACTATAAAGAATAATTTAACCAATGAATTAAATGAAATTGTATTAAGAAACACAGAGCTGTCAGAAAAACTATTGAGCTCCATACCTTACAAGCTTACTAAGGCACAGCTTAAAGTTATTGAGGAAATAAAAGAAGATTTGAAAAGTCAAAAAACAATGAACAGACTTGTTCAGGGAGATGTCGGCTCCGGAAAGACCGTGGTAGCTGTTTATGCAATGCTAATGGCAGCCGGCTCGGGATATCAGTCATCCATGATGGCTCCAACCGAAATATTAGCCCTGCAGCACTATGATACAATTAAAGAGTATATAAAAATAGCCGGATTGGATGTTAAGGCAGAAATTTTAACAGGTTCAACAAAGCCAAAAGAAAAACAAGAAATTCTTGATAAACTCAAAGGCGGAGAAATCGATATTATAGTTGGAACCCATGCGCTTATTGAAGAAAATGTGGAGTTTAAAAATATAGGGCTTGTGGTTACCGACGAACAGCATCGCTTTGGGGTAAGGCAAAGAGCAAGGCTGTCAAATAAGGGGAAAAACCCGCATATTCTTATTATGACAGCGACACCTATTCCAAGAACCTTGGCTTTGATGATTTATGGTGATTTGGATATTTCATTGATAGACGAAATGCCTCCGGGAAGACAAAAAGTAATTACTTCTATCATAAGCGAAAAGGAAAAGACAAAAGCATATGATTTTATTAAAAGTCAAGTTGACAGCGGCAGGCAGGCATATATTGTGGCACCCTTGGTTGATGAATCCGAAAATTTAGATTTGAATTCCGCTGTTGAAATATATAAAGAATTAAGCACCTCACATTTTTCAGGGTACAAATTAGGTCTTTTGCACGGTAAAATGAGCAATAGTGAAAAAGAAGAAATCATAAATAAATTTTATAGGGGGAAAATAAATGTGCTTATCTCTACCACCGTTGTCGAAGTTGGCGTAAATGTTCCAAATGCAGTTGTTATGCTTATTTTAAATGCTGAAAGGTTTGGTCTTGCACAGCTGCATCAGCTAAGAGGCAGAGTCGGAAGAGGTAAATGCCAGTCATATTGTATTTTGGTTAATGAAAGTAAGAGTAAAAAATCAAAAGATAGAATGAATATTTTAAAAAGAACAAACAACGGGTTTATAATAGCAGAAGAAGATTTAAAAATAAGAGGACCCGGAGACTTTTTCGGAGTAAGACAGCATGGATTATCAAAATTGGAAATTCAAAATATAGTGAATAATGTAGAAACAGTACAGGAAGTCCAACTTTTATCAAAAAGAATTTTATCGGAAAACCCATATTTAAAAGGTTCTGATTATCAAAATTTAAAAATGGAAATTATGAATTTGTTTAAAGACGAAACAATTGTATTTAATTGATAAATAAAATAAAAAGAGGTTCTAATGAGAATAATATCCGGAACAAATAAAGGCAAAAAATTGTATGCTCCTGAAGGGAAAAGTGTAAGACCTACCGGTGATAAAATCAAAGAGGCGATTTTTAATATAATCGGGTCAATCGATGAAGAGTCGACTGTATTAGAATTGTTTGCAGGCTCAGGAAGCATAGGCATCGAATTTTTGGCAAGAGGTGCAAAACACTGTACATTTGTTGATATATCTCGTAAAAGTTTAAATTATGTAAAAAAGAATTTGGAATTATGTAATTTTAGCGATAAAGCTAAAATTATATCCTCTGATTATGAAAAAGCAATAATAAATTTATCTAAGGACAATGAAAAATTTGATTATATTTTTGCAGACCCGCCATACGAGTTAAACATAAGCAATAAAATATTAAATAAAATTGTTGAATATGGTATATTAAAAAGCGACGGACTCCTTATTATTGAAAGCGACAAATCCGAAAAAGTAATTGATAATGAAGTTGCAAATATGATAGAATATAAAGAGAAAATATATGGAAGGACTAAAATCAGCATAATCAAATATTTGGAGGAACAATGAAAGTATTATACACCGGGAGTTTCGACCCGATAACAATGGGACACCTTGATATAATTAAAAGAATTTCGAAAAAATTTGAAGAGGTTGTAGTAACGGTATTTAATAATAAGGAGAAGAAATACTGGTTTTCCATAGAAGAAAGATGTGAGATGGTAAGAGAAGCCGTTAAGGATTTAGAAAATGTTGAGGTGGATTTTACGGGAGGGCTAGTAGTAGATTATTGTAAAAGGAATAATATCAGCATTATAGTAAGGGGGTTGAGAGCCGTATCCGATTATGAATATGAGCTGGCAATATCAAGTATTAATAAACATTTAAATAATGAATTAGAAACTATATTTTTGGTTGCAACATCGGAATATTCTTTTTTAAGTTCCAGCATGGTAAAAGATGTGGCTGAACATGGAGGAAACATTGAAGGATTAGTTCCTGATAATGTTGCACAAAATATATATAGATTACTTGGGAGGAAGTAAAAATGGATATCTTGAATTTATTGGAAAGGATAGAGGATATTATAGAAGACTCTTCTAAGTTTCCCTTATCAAATAAGGTTATGATTGACAAAGAAGAAGTTTTGGAAGTAATAAATGAAATCAGATTAAAATTACCTGATGAAATCAACAGAGCTTCATGGGTTGCAAAAGAGAGACAGCGTATACTTAATGAAGCACAGAGCGAGGCAGATGAACTTATCAATAAAGTAAAAGAGCAACAGAAACATTTAATTGAAGAAAGTGAAATAACAAGACAAGCTAAAATTTATGCAAATGAAATAATTGAGGAAGCAGAAAGAAAAGCAAACGAAATGAAAGTTGGAGCATATAATTACAGCGATGAAATATTGTCCAAGCTTCAAGACAAAATCAAAGAAATAAACAACATAATAGAAGACAATAGAGAAGTACTTAAAAAGATGTAATAATAAATAAAGAACCATCCCGATAATTAAATTAGGAGGTTCTTTAAATTTTATTTATTTGTGCTCAATTCTTCTGTGATTTTATGCCTGTATACCTCCATCATTTCGGAGAAAATTTTACCGGTTGGAGGCGGAGTGTAAGTAATAATGTTTGCACCTGCTCTTATGGTTTCCAATATACTTTCAGGTGTCGGCCCACCCGTTGCAATAATCGGAAAATATGGGTGTTTTTCTCGTATTTGTCTTACAATATTTGTTGTATTTGCTCCTCCTGAAACGTTGAAAATGGATACTCCTGCCTTTATTCTTGATTCGAAATCCTCTTTTTCGGACACTATTGTAATTATAATCGGTATATCCAATCTCTCTTTCATTTCGGATATCAGTTCATTCTTAGTAGGCGCATTCAATACTACCCCATAGGCTCCCGTCAATTCGGCATTTAAAGCAATATCAATTGATCTCTGTCCTGTTGTTGTACCTCCTCCGACACCTACAAACACAGGCGTAGGAGATATATCTATAATTGCCTGGTTAATTGCCAATTGAGGAGTAAAAGGATATACTGCAATTACCCCGTCTGCATTATTATTCTTTATAATTGCTAAATCAGTTGTATAGATTAAGGACTTTATTCTTTTCCCAAAAATTTTTATACCGCTGGCATTGTATATTTCTTGCGGCATCTGTATGGGTTTCTTTTTTAGAACGGATTCAATGGTCGGTACAAACTTTTTATCCTTAATCTCAGTGTTTGATTTTACGGCTTCACTGTAATTATCGGTAATAATTTCTTTATTATCCATATACGACTCCTTTTTAGATTATTATACTTTTTTTATTAATAAAATTCAACACAAATAAAAATAAGGCTATGCAATTTTATAAATAAAAGGTATAATACAAGTAGTACAATCAGCGGAGGTCATTTTGAAAAAATTAATGCTTTCAGGGACTGTTCAGATTGAAACAAGAAGATTTGTACTTAGGAAATTCCAAATGTCCGATGCACAAGATATTTATTATAATTGGTTAAGCGACAAGGATTCAGCTAAATATAATGCATGGAGGGTTCATACGTCTATTGATGAAACAAAAGAATATCTATCGGAATGGACGAGCCTTTATAAAAAAGATGATTATTTGCACTGGGCTGTTGTGGACAAGGAAACAAAAGAAGTAATCGGATCAGTTACCGTATCAAACATTAAAAAGTGGAAAAAATATTGTGAAGTAGGTTACACTATAGCAAAAAAACTATGGAATCAAGGAATTGCTACGGAAGTATTAATCAGTATACTGCATTATTTAACACAAGAAGTTGGATTTGAAAAAGTTTGTGCAATTCATGATATTAGAAATGAAGCATCAGGGAGAGTTATGGAAAAGGCAGGAATGAAATTTGTAAAAAATAAAACTCACATTTTTTTAAACAGCGATAATATAATAATGAAATGCAGATTATATGAGTACAGAGGTATGGGGACACACCTCTAGTATAAGGAAAGTCTTTGCAAGGTTCGAGGAATGTCCCCAAAAATAAAGGTTGCTTTAAAGATGTTTTATGTTATAATATAATGGTTAATTCATGAATCTAAGGTCAATAATTGAATGATACATAGAAACTTAAGGATAACGGAGGGCTAAATGAGTTCAAAATTAATAAAAAAAGAGAAAAATACAGTTACATTAGAATTTACAGTATCTCAAGATGAGTTTGATAAGGCTGTGAATAAAGCATATTTAAAGGTTAAGAATAATATAAATGTTCAGGGATTCAGAAAGGGAAAAGCTCCAAGACATATTATAGAAAAAAAATATGGAAAGAGCATTTTTTATGATGATGCTTTGGATATTGCTGTTCAGGAAGCATATCCGAAAGCTGTTAATGAATTAGAATTAGACATTATAGACAGTCCTAAAATAAATGTTGAAAAATTTGAAGATGGTGAAGAAATAGTATTTACGGCCGAAGTTGAAGTAATGCCGGAAGTTGAACTGCCGAAGTACAAAGGAATTGAGGTTGTAAAGACAGAAATAAAAGTAACTGACGAAGATGTAGAAAGAGAATTAAAATCAATACAGGAAAAAAATGCGAGAATAGTTGAAGTTACGGACAGACCTGTTCAAAAAGGCGACTTTTTAACAATTGATTATGCCGGTTTTGTCGGAGAAGAACAATTTGAAGGCGGTACAGCCGAAAATCAAACATTGGAAATCGGCTCGAATTCTTTTATACCGGGATTTGAAGACCAATTGATAGGCAAGTCAAAAGGTGATGAAGTAACAGTAAATGTAACATTCCCTGATGATTATCATGCAGAGAATTTAAAAGGCAAGGATGCAGTTTTCAATGTTAAAATACATGAAATCAAAGCAAAGGAACTTCCTGAAATGGATGATGAATTTGCTAAGGATGTAAGTGAATTTGATACATTGGAGGAGCTGATAGAGGATACAAGAAAAGTATTGGAAAAAAAGGCTGCCGACCAATCTAAAATCTCAAACGACAACAAAGTTATAACAAAAATTGTAAATGATACAAAGTTAGAAGTTCCCGAAGTTTTAATCCAGAGGGAAATTGAGCATATGGGAAGAGATTACGAGCAGCAGTTCCGTCAGCAGGGATTTACCGGCAAAGAATACGACGAGTTGATTAATAATTTTGTTAATCAATATAAGGAAAGTGCCAGAGGTCAGGCTGAGTTCAATGTAAAGGCAGAATTGGTTTTAGAAGAAATTATTAAAAAAGAAGAAATAACAGTTTCAGATGAAGAATTACAAGAGGAAATAAATAAAATAGCAGAGTCATACAAGGTTGAAGAAGACAGACTTGAAGGATTTAAAGAAAGTTTAATGCAGTCAAGCAAAGGCTATATTGAAGAAACTCTTAAAAAAAGAAAAGTCTTTGATATGCTTGTTGAAAATGCGGTTTTTGTCGATGCTCCTGAGACTGTTGAATCAATAGAAGCTCATGAAACAATTAATGAAAGCGAAAAAGCAGAAGAGCCGGAAGAAGACAAAGAATAAGATTAAGATAAATTTAAGAAAATTAAGTACAATTAAGGTAGAAATAAATATAATATAGGAGGAATAAAGATGACATTAATACCATATGTAATTGAACAGACCGGTAGAGGTGAAAGGTCTTACGATATATTTTCAAGACTTTTAAAAGATAGAATTGTAATACTTAGTGATGAAGTTAATGATGCGACGGCAAGCTTAATAGTTGCACAAATGTTGTTTTTGGAGTCTGAAGACCCGGATAAAGATATACAATTTTATATCAATTCACCCGGAGGCTCCATTACTGCAGGCATGGCAATTTATGACACCATGCAGTTAATAAAACCTGATGTTTCAACAATATGCGTCGGGATGGCAGCCAGTATGGGAGCATTCCTGCTCTTGTCCGGAGCAAAAGGAAAGAGATTTGCTCTTCCAAATTCAGAAATAATGATTCACCAGCCTTTGGGAGGCATGAGAGGGCAAGCTTCAGACATAAAAATACATGCCGATAGAATTATCAAGATAAGAGATACATTAAACAAGATTATTAGCGAAAAAACAGGTCAACCGATAGCAAAGGTACAACAGGATACAGACAGAGATAACTTTATGACTGCGGAGGAAGCTAAGATCTATGGCATAATAGATGATATTATAGCTAAAAGAAAATAAGGAGTGTTTCAATGAGCAAAGTAAATGAAAAACATATTAAATGCTCGTTTTGCGGCAAGTCTCAGGAGCAGGTAAGAAGACTTATAGCCGGTCCGGATGTTTATATATGTGATGAATGTATAGAGTTATGCTATAACATTGTTGATGAAGATATAGATTTATTTGAAGAATATGATTTTACGGAACTGCCAAAACCAAAAGAAATGAAGGCAAAATTGGATGAGTACGTAATAAATCAGGATAACGCAAAAAAAGCTTTGGTTGTAGCGGTATACAATCATTATAAAAGAATTAACTACAAAACTAAAGATGACGGAGTAGAAATTCAAAAAAGCAACATACTATTGTTGGGACCTACAGGCAGCGGAAAAACATATTTGGCACAAACATTGGCAAAATTATTAAATGTACCCTTTGCCATAGCTGATGCCACATCTTTAACCGAAGCAGGATATGTAGGCGAAGATGTTGAAAATATCCTTTTAAAATTATTGCAGGCAGCGGACTTTGATGTAGAAAGAGCCGAAAAGGGTATAATATATATCGATGAAGTTGATAAAATTTCAAGACGTTCAGAGAACCCTTCAATAACAAGGGATGTAAGCGGCGAAGGTGTACAGCAGGCATTGCTTAAAATACTTGAAGGAACTGTTGCCAATGTTCCGCCCCAGGGAGGAAGAAAACATCCTCATCAGGAATTCATTCAAATAGATACCACCAATATATTGTTTATACTTGGAGGAGCATTTGATGGTATTGAGAAAATAATTCAAAGAAGAGTGGGTAAGAAAAGCATTGGTTTTGGAGCAGATATTTCAGGAAACAACTCAATGGATACGGATGAATTGTTAAAACAGGTTCAATCCCAGGATTTATTGAAGTATGGAATGATTCCTGAATTTGTCGGAAGAATACCGGTAATTGTAGCTTTGGAAAAATTAGATAAAAATGCTTTAATATCAATTCTGACGGAACCAAAGAACTCCTTAGTCAAACAATACAAAGAATTATTTAAAATGGATAACGTAGAGTTGGAAATCGAGAAAGATGCTCTGGAAGAAATAGCTAAGAAGGCATTGGAAATCAATACGGGAGCAAGAGGCTTAAGAGGAATTCTTGAAAGCACAATGACTGAAGTAATGTATGAAATTCCATCAAGAAGTGATATCAAGAAATGTGTTATTACTAAAGACACAATTATAAATAAAAGTGAGCCGAAATTAGTATTAACAAAGAAGCCTGTTTCTGATAAGAAAGAGAATGTTTCATAGACTGCCTGCCATTAGCAGGCAGTTTTTTAAGGAGAAAGTATGATTAAGAATTATAAAATTGAGAGAAGAAACCTTCCGCTGATTCCGATAAGAGGCATAGGAATTTTCCCCAATACCGTAATACATTTTGACATAGGAAGGGAAAAATCGATAAATGCATTGGAAGAAGCAATGCTTGAAGATTCAGATATTTTTTTGACCGTACAAAAGGTTGCGGACATGGAGTCGCCTAAGGAAGATGATTTTTATGAAGTGGGCGTTATTTGTAAAATAAAGCAAATGATTAAAATGCCCGGAGACAATATCAGAGTCCTTGTTGAAGGTATAAACAGGGCTAAAATTGTATCTGTAACCCAGGATGACCCCTATTTTGAAGTTGCTTTGGATGAGTATATATATGACGACAGTCTTCCTATTGATGATAATTTGGAGGCAATGGTTCGTCTTACATTAAACAATTTTGAAGAATATGCTTTAATTTATGCAAAAATTGCACCGGATGCCGTTATATCACTTAAAGAAATAAAAAATCCCGATAAGCTTGCAGATGTTGTTGCTTCATATATTTATCTGAAAACAAATCAAAAACAAGCTCTTCTGGAAATTTTTGACCCTTATAAGAGGCTTGAATCCATAAATAAAATGTTAGCGAAAGAAATTAAGGTGCTGCAGATAGAAAATGAAATAAACGAGCTTGTTAAAAAACAGGTCAGCGAGTTTCAAAAAGATTATTATTTAAAAGAGCAGATGAGAGCTATTCAAAAAGAATTAGGGGAAGATGAAGGTACGGATTATGAAGTTGAAGAGTATCTTCAAAAAATCTCAAAGGCCAACATGCCTAAAGATGTAAAAGAAAAAGCAGAAAAGGAAATTAACAGACTTTTAAAAATATCTCCATCTTCACCGGATGCCGGGGTTATAAGAACGTATGTTGATTGGCTTTTAGATTTACCTTGGAATAAAAAGACAAAGGACAATACCGATTTAAGCAGAGCCAGAAAAATACTTGCTGAAGACCATTACGGATTGGAAGAAGTAAAGGAAAGAATATTGGAATATTTAGCTGTAAAGAATATTAAAAAGGATATGAAGGGACCAATACTGTGCTTTGTGGGACCACCGGGAGTAGGGAAAACATCAATTGCAAAATCCATTGCTCGCGCCATGGATAGAAAGTATGTGCGAATTTCTTTGGGAGGAGTAAGGGACGAAGCAGAAATCAGGGGTCACAGAAGAACATATATCGGTGCAATACCGGGAAGAATAATATCATCAATTGCAAAAGTAAAAGTGAATAATCCCGTATTTTTATTGGATGAAATAGATAAGTTAAACAGTGATTTTAAAGGTGACCCGGCTTCTGCACTGCTCGAAGCGCTTGACCCTGAGCAAAACAATACATTTACCGACCATTATATTGAGGCACCTTTCAGTTTGCAAAATGTAATGTTTATTACAACCGCAAACACGACCTCAACCATTCCCGGTCCTCTTTTGGACAGGATGGAAGTTATTGAAATATCAGGATACACAGATATTGAAAAAAGAAATATTGCAGAAAAATATTTAATTAAAAAACAACTTTCCGAGCATGGACTTAAAGAAAACCAGGTAAAAATTTCAACAAATGCAATAAATGAAATAATCGAAAGATATACAAGAGAATCAGGAGTCAGAAACTTAGAAAGAAATATAGGTAAATTAATAAGAAAAGCTGCGGTTCAAATAGTAGAAAAAAACAAAAGCACTGTTTCAATAAATAATTTAAACATAAAAAAATATTTAGGCATCCCTAAATATGATTATGATATTGCCTATGAGGAAGACCAGGTTGGAGTTGTAACAGGACTTGCTTGGACTCAGGTAGGCGGAGAAACACTGTTTGTTGAAGTGAATACCATGAAGGGTGACGGGAAACTACAGCTTACAGGACAATTAGGCGATGTTATGAAGGAATCTGCAATGGCTGCATTAAGCTATATAAAAGCCAATGCGGAAAATTTCGATATTGACAATAAAATATTTAAAGAAACGGACATCCATGTACATGTGCCTGAAGGTGCAATTCCAAAGGATGGTCCTTCCGCAGGAATTACCATGGCAACAGCAATAATATCGGCTTTGACAAAGAAACCTGTCAGAAAAGATGTTGCGATGACCGGTGAAATTACAATTACGGGAAGAGTTCTTCCCATCGGAGGCCTTAAAGAAAAACTTTTGGCTGCAAAGAGAGCAGGAATTAAAAAAGTTTTACTCTGCTCTAAAAACAAGGCGGATGTTTCGAAAATTGACCCAAAAATAATTCGCTCAATGGAAATTGTATATGCAGATAAAATAGATGATGTGGTGAAAGAAGCGTTGCGATAAGATATAAAAAATCCGCTAACGGTTTTGGCCAAGAATAAGAAGGGATATATATGATTATCAGAAAAGCTGAATTTTTGATTTCAGCGGTTAAAAAAGAGCAGTATCCGAATACTGGAGTTCCTGAAATAGCATTTGCAGGCAAATCAAATGTCGGCAAGTCTTCTATGATAAATGCTTTGGTCAACAGGAGAAATCTTGCGAAAACCAGCTCACAGCCCGGAAAAACACAAACCTTGAATTTTTACAATATAAATGATGAATTCAACTTTGTGGACCTTCCGGGATATGGCTATGCAAAAGTATCAAAGGCAGAACAAGCTAAATGGGCAGATATGATTGATTTATACTTGCACAGCAGACAACAGCTTAAGGAAGTTATACTGCTTGTAGATATAAGGCATGAGCCGGGCAGAAACGACCTGCTGATGTACGAATGGATTAAAAGCTTTGGGTTCAAAGGATATATTATAGCTACAAAAGCAGATAAATTATCTAAGTCCCAACAGATTAAAAGTTTGAATAATATTAAAAAAACCTTACAAATAAAGGATATAGGTTTAATATATCAATTTTCATCAACATCCAAACTTGGAGTAGAAGAAATATGGATACTATTTGAAAGCATCTTAAATTTACATGATTAGACAAACCCCTGTAAAAAATAAGAATACCTTTGTGTTATAATATATTTTGCTGTTTAAGCTCATTAAAACAGGGTATATTATGACGAGGAGGAATTATTATGCATTATGTAGTTGAAAGAAAAGTTAATAGCGACATTAAATGCGGCAAGAAGATAATCGAAGAGATTCTTGGAAGCATTGAGGGACTGATTGATCCCAATACCTATTTCAACACAAAACTTATTCTTAATGAACTGATGATAAATAGTGTCGTCCACGGTAATTGTGGAGACTTAAATAAAATGATATATATAAAAGTCTATATTAACGAATCAAGAATTATTGTTGAGGTTTCAGACGAAGGTTCAGGTATTTGCTATGAGCATAAAAATTGCGGGGAATATGATTATTTGGAATGCGGAAGAGGTTTAATGCTGGTGGAAGGACTTTCCGACAAGTTAAGCATTGAAGGAAATACGGTTACTTGTGTACAATATTTAAAATAATTATTTAAATAACATACAAAATTTGCTATAATAAACACTACGAGTGTTTATTTTTTATGGTATGGGGACACACCGATGTCCCTGTTCAAGGAGTAATAATGGACAATATAAAACTTTCTGTCAGAGAATTGGTCGAATTCATTTATAAAAGCGGCGATATTAATGTAAGAAATTTAGGTGCAGATAGAGCAATTGAAGGAATTAAAGCCCATAAAATTCTCCAGAATCAAATGGGAGAAAATTATTATAAAGAATACTATCTGAAAGGCGAATTTGTCCTTAACGATATTATATTTTTGATTGAAGGCAGAGCAGACGGAATTTTAATTGAAGACGATGAAACAATAATTGATGAAATAAAATCAACTTATACGGATTTAAGTTTGATTAATGGTGAATACAGCACCGCCCATATGGCTCAGGCTAAATGCTACGGTTATATGTACGGACTCTCAAACAATTTGGAAAATATCAGTGTGCAGCTTAGGTACTATAATCTTGACACCAAAGAAGTGAAAACAATAAAGCAGACATTTTCAACAGAAGAATTAAAAATATTTTTTTATTCTCTTCTTAATACATATATTGATTGGGCAGAAACAATTATAAATCTTCGAAAAGAAAGAAACAGGACAATAAAGGAATTAAATTTTCCTTTTGAAAAATATAGAAAAGGACAAAGAGATTTTTCGATAGCTGTATATTTATCAATAAGGTCAGGAAAAAAACTTTTTGCACAGGCACCTACGGGAGTGGGGAAAACAGTATCCGTTTTATTTCCTGCAATAAAATCCCTGTATGAAAAAAATGCTAAAATATTCTATCTTACGGCCAAGTCTTCAACAAAGACTATAGCTTTCAACACTGTTAAAATGATGCATAAACAGGGTCTTAGGCTGAGAACAACCGTTATAACCGCCAAGGACAAAATTTGCTTCATGGATGAAACAAAATGCGAGCCGGAATACTGCCCTTATGCAAAGGGTTATTATGACAAGCTTAATATTCCATTAAGAGAAACAATAAAGAATAATTGCATGTATGACCGTGAGTTTATTGAAGAATTAGGAAAAAAGTATGAACTGTGCCCTTTTGAACTGAGCCTTGATCTGTCCTATATGTCAGATATAGTAATATGTGATTACAACTATTATTTTGACCCGAGGGTAGCACTGAAAAGAGAGGATCTATTTAATAAGGACAAGGATATACTGCTCATAGATGAGGCGCATAATCTTGAAGACCGAGTACGAAATATGTATTCTCCGGAGTTAATCAAGGAAGAATTTTATGAAGTATATAAAATTATTAAATCTGAAAAAAGCTTAAGCAAGGAATTATTTAATATTAATAAAAAATTTATAAATATTAAAAAGAGTATAGATGAAGCACAAATATTAAAAGAAACTCCGGAAGAATTAATAAATGCTTTAAGAAAATTTATCGCTAAGGCTGATAAATATTTCAACGAAAGAAAAAATGAAAAAATTCCGGAGGAACTTACCGACATATATTTTAAGAGTATTTTTTTTATAAAAATATCGGAAATTGCGGATGATAATTTTTGCTATTATGCCGATTCTGCAAACAATAAAACAATGGTGAAATTATTCTTGATTGATACTTCCCAAATATTGAAGGAAATTGAAAGGAATGCCCGGTCATCAATTTTCTTCTCGGCAACTTTAACTCCCTTGAAATATTTCAGATATATATTAGGGGGAGAGGAAGATGATTATATATTAAAGTTAAGCTCTCCTTATGATAAAGAGAATTTAAACTTAATGATAACTTCAGATATATCAATGAAATACACAAAGAGGGATTCAAATATTGAAAAGACATGTGAATATATCAATACTTTGATAACAGAAAAAAAGGGAAATTATATGATATTTTTCCCCTCTTATAATTTCATGAATAAGGTTTATTCGGTATATGAATCATTGTATGATACCATGAACATAATTGTTCAAAGCCAGGGGCTCAATGAAGAAGAACAGATGGATATCTTAAGCAGGTTCGAAAATGAGCGCAATGTGGTTCTATTCACTGTTGTAGGGGGTACTTTTTCTGAAGGAATTGATTTACCCCTTGATAAATTAATTGGCGCAGTTATAATAGGAACCGGGATACCGCAAATTTCTTTTGAAAGAAATATAATTAAAGCATTTTTTGATGAAAAAATGAACACGGGTTATGATTATGCATATAAATATCCCGGCTTCAACAAAGTCCTTCAATCAGCAGGAAGAGTAATACGAACTGAAGATGATAGGGGAACAGTCCTGTTGATTGACTCAAGATTTTGTCAATATACATATTTGAAATTATTTCCCGACCACTGGAAACATTTTAAGAAAATTAAGACTTCAGAAGATATAAAAAATTTGTTGTAGTATAGGAGGACATATGAATATATTATCCGATAAAAATGTAATGAACAATCAAATTATTACAAAGGAAGAAACAGAGCTTCTTATAAATAAGACTAAAATTTATGAGGTAGTAAGGGTTATTGATGGAAAGCCTATTTTTTTAAAGGAACATTTCCAACGTATGAGCGAAAGCATAAATTTAAGCGGAATAGAAGGAAACATAAATTATGAAGAGTTCAAAAATTCCGTAGAATTGCTTATAAAAGAGAATTCCTTCAAAAATTTAAACATTAGAGTTTCTTACTTTTATGATAAAAAGCCTCTTACTTTGTTCTACTTTATTGAAAGTTACTATCCTTCCAAAGACGAATTTGCTGAAGGAGTACATACCGTTACGGTGAAAATGGAGAGAGCAAACCCCAATGTTAAGTCATTCCAAAAAGAATATAAGGATAAAGTTACAAGAATAATTAAAGAAAATAATGCTTTTGAAGCCATATTAATAAATCATGACAACACGGTCAGCGAGGGAAGCAAATCAAATATTTTTTTCGTAGAAGGCAATAAGCTGATAACATCGCCGGATTCTTCTGTTCTTTTGGGCGTTACAAGAAGCAAGGTTATAAGCGTTTGTGAAGAAAATTCGATAGAGGTTCATAAAAGGATAATTAGATTGGACGAGATAGAAAGTTTCGACGGCGTATTCTTAACAGGGACATCAAATGATGTACTTCCGATAAAAACCGTTGATAATATTGTCTTTAATTCTTCAGAAAATGAAGTTGTGAAGAAGGTGTCCAGATTATATTTAGGAGAGGTTAAAAAAGAGATTGAGAAGGGTTAGGTCATAAACACAAAAATGGCCTGGTGGCCATTGTTGTGAAGCATTAATATGCATAAAAGGGGTATTGGGAATATATTTGGTTATCGGGGGGGATAACCAATAACAATTATAGCAAACATAAAATTATTATGCAAGCTTTTTTTACAAATTTCGAGTTCCCTAGGTGCCTTCTCCAGGTGCCTGGCACCTCAGCATGGTGCCTGGCACCGTTAGATGAAGGGCTTGTCAAAGAATCTTAAAAGAAACTTATAAAAATAAACAAAGAGGTAAATATGTTAGTATATTTGGATAACAGTGCAACGACAAAAGTAAGAGATGAAGTATTGAAAGAAATAATAGATGCTCATGAAAATTATTACGGGAATCCTTCTTCCCTGCACAGGATGGGACATAAGGTTGAAAAGAAGATTGATGAAGCAAGAACACTTTCGGCAAAACTCATAGGTGCAAAACCTGAAGAAATTTATTTTACCGGCGGAGGAACGGAAAGCAATAATATTGCAATTTTTGGACATTTATCAAACCTAAAGGAGTACAATAATGTTATCACCACTAATATTGAGCATCCTTCCGTATACAATGTTTTTAAACAGTTAGAAGACAGATGTTTGGTTAAGTATTTAGAAACGGATGAAAACGGAAAAATTAATATTGATGAGCTTCATAATATGGTGGATGAAAATACCCTCCTCATATCAATTATGCATGTAAACAATGAAATTGGAGCAGTTCAGGAATTGAATGAAATTACGGCAATTATAAAGCGAAAAAACAAAAATGCAAAACTGCATGTTGATGCTGTTCAATCCTATGGGAAAATTAAAATAGATGTAAATAAAACTCCTCTTGATACCTTGTCGTTCAGCAGCCACAAAATACACGGGCCTAAGGGAGTAGGCGGATTATTTATACGCTCCGGTATAAAAATAACTCCATTAATTTACGGAGGAGGACAGGAGAGAGGGATTCGCTCGGGAACCGAGAACACAACAGGAATTATAGGCTTCGGCAAGGCTTGTAAATTAATGTATGATAATTTTGATGAGGAAGTAAATAAGCTTTACGGTTTAAAAAATACATATATAAAAAGGCTTGAAGAAATTGAAGATATTAAAATAAACAGTCCTATAGACGGAGCTCCTCATATTATTAGTGTATCATTTAAAAATGTGCCGGGAGAAGTATTGGTTCATTATTTGGAAGATAAAAATATTTTTGTTTCAACCGGCTCTGCTTGCTCTTCAAAATCAAAAGACAGCAGGATATTGGAAGCAATAAAACTAAGCAAGGAATACCGGGCAGGAACTATACGCATCAGTCTTGGTCATTTTAATAACTTTGAAGAAGTCGATTATGTAATTGATAATATTAAAAAATCGGTTAAAGATATAAGAAGTATAACAAAGAGAGGATAATATGTACAATATAGCTGCAGTAAGCTTCGGAGAATTATTTTTAAAAGGAAAAAACAGAGGAAAATTTGAGCAAAAGCTGATTGAGCAAATCAAATATGCTCTGAAAGAATTTAATCATGTGTCCGTATACAAAGATTCAGGCAAGGTATATGTTGAAACGAAAAATGAAGAGGATATGGATAAAATAGTCGAAAAGGTAAGGAAAATTTTTGGCATATCCAATATAAGTCCTTCCGTTAAAACAAGCAAGGATGTAGATATAATTATTGAAAAAACAATTGAACTGTTTAGATATCTGTTAAGTAAGGAGGATATAAAAACATTTAAAATTAAAACCAAGAGAAGCGACAAGGAATTTCCCCTTAAATCAATGGATTTCAGTGCCTTAGTGGGCGGTAAAATCTTGGAGAATTTCAGCTTTGTAAAAGTTGATGTCCATACCCCCGATGTGGAAGTTTTTATTGATATAAAAAAATGCTGCTATATATCTTCCGAAAGAATAAAAACATTGGGCGGTCTTCCCCTTGGCTCGAACGGAAAAGCACTGTTATTACTTTCAGGTGGAATTGACAGCCCTGTTGCAGGATATATGATTGCAAAAAGAGGCGTTGAAATAGACGCACTTTATTTTCATACATATCCTTTTACATCTGAGAGAGCAAATGAAAAAGTAATAAAGCTGAAACAAAAACTTGAAGAATATTGCGGAAAAATAAAATTATACAGCGTTAACATGCTAGAAATTCACAAGGCTATAAGAGAATTTTGCAAAGAAGAAGAAACTACCATATTGGCAAGGCGTTTTATGATGCGTATTGCAGAAAAAATTGCATTGGAAAATAAAATCGATATGCTTATTACGGGAGAAAGCCTGGGTCAGGTTGCAAGCCAGACAATGAAGTCAATGGCTGTTATTGAAGATGCAATCAATATGCCTATTCTTAAACCCCTGGTGGGATTAGACAAATCTGAAATAATAGAAATTGCTCGAGAAATAGACACCTATGAGACTTCAATTTTGCCATATGATGACTGCTGCTCTGTATTTGCTCCACAGCATCCTTTAATAAATCCTAAGCTTGAGAGTATTAAAAGGTCTGAAAGCAATTTAAATGTCGAAGAATTAATCGAAAAAGTATTATCAACTTTAGAAATTTTATAATAAAAACGAGAAAACATTTCAGTGTTATCACATATTTTTTTATCTGACATATATTGAATTATAAATTAAGAGAGGTGATTTATATGTCAGATGAAGTAAGAGCAACAAATTTTAGATGTTGCGATGACAGATCTAATGATTGGTTCGAATGGTTAATTATATTGGCGATTATATTTTTCTTGTTAGGAGGAAACAATTTCTTCGGAAGAGGATTCGGCAGATAGTACTTACTGAAATGCGGCCTTAGAGGCCGTATTTTTTTTATCCCTTGATTTTATATTATTTAGGTTGTATACTATTCTTTAATATATAGGAGGATGTTGACAAAATGTTTAAAGTAGCGCTTTTTTGTGACATACCTCAGGAAACTTTAAACTTGCTTCCTGAGGATAAGTATTATTTAATAAGGGAAGAAACATCAGAAGCTGACGGAATTATAATAAGAAGTTTGGATATTCATAATATGAAGTTTTCAAAACAGCTTAAAGCCATAGCCAGGTCGGGAGCAGGAGTGAACAATATTCCTGTTGAAAGATGCTCAGAAGAAGGCATTGTCGTATTCAATGCTCCCGGAGCAAATGCCAATGCGGTGTGCGAGTTAACTTTTTTAGGACTGTTAATGAGCTCAAGAAAAGTAATAGACAGTATAGATTGGACAAAGAAGCTGGAAAGCAACATCGTTGAAACCGTGGAAAGGGAGAAATCTCAATTCGTAGGACCGGAGCTGAAAGGGAAAACACTTGGGGTTATAGGACTTGGAAATGTGGGACATCTTGTTGCAAACCTGGGGACTAAACTAGGTATGGAGGTTATCGGGTATGACCCTTATATTTCAGTAAAAAACGCATTGTCATTATCCTGGGATGTTCAATATACCGGTGATATTAATGATTTATATAAAAGAAGCGATTATATTACCATTCATGTTCCTTATAATAATGAAACAAAGGACTATATAAATAAAGATAATATTAAATTGATGAAGGACGGTGTAAAAATATTAAATTTTGCCCGTCACGGAATAATCAACGAGGATGACTTAATAGAAGCTTTAGAAAGCGGCAAGGTAAGTTATCATGTTTCAGACCTGCCAAACGAAAAACTTTTAAAAGCAAAAAATACATTGTGTATTCCTCATCTGGGAGGCTCTACAATTGAAGCGGAAGAAAACTGTGCTGAAATGGCTGTAACGGAGCTGACAGAATACCTGGAAAAAGGCAACATTACAAATTCCGTTAATTTTCCCGACTGCGCCATGGACAGGTATCCAGGAACGGACAGGATTATTGTATTGAATAAGAATATTCCAAATATGATAGGCAAAATGACCACAGCACTTGCATCTCAGAATGTTAACATAATAGGGATGGTCAATAAATCAAAAGGAGACTATGCTTGCAATATAATAGACGTAATCGGTGAGCTCAATGAGGATATGCTAAATGGATTAGAAGAGCATTACGGCATATTAAGAGTAATGCTTATTAAAAATAAGAGGTCCAAAAAATGAAAAAAGTCAACATATATACTGATGGAGCCTGCAGCAAGAATCCGGGTCCCGGAGGGTATGGTGTAATATTGGAATACAAAGGACATGAAGTTGAACTTTCGGGCGGTTCAGAAAATACAACCAACAATCAAATGGAACTCATGGGAGTTATTATAGGACTTGAGGCATTAAAAGAGCCCTGCGATGTTACAATCGTAACCGACTCAAAGTATATTGCTGATTCCTTCAATAAAGGATGGATTGATGCATGGCAGAAAAAGTCTTGGAAGAAATCTGACGGTAAAGCAGTTTTAAACAAGGAATTATGGCAAAGACTATTAAAGGCAATGGAAGGCCATAAAGTAAAATTTGTTCATGTACCCGGGCACAAGGGGCACAGCTATAACGAGAGATGTGATAAGTTAGCTGTTGAAGAGAGAAAAAAATTTGAAACAAAGTAAAGATACATATTATGGAAACATTCACTTTATCATGAATATTATAAACTAACAAATTATAATATGAGGTGATTATAGTGATTTATAGACAAAATCAGCAATTATGCCCTAATATATATTCAATGCCATACGAGGTGCGACCCGGAGATACATTAAATTCAATAGCAGCAAGATTTGGTACAAATTTAGTAGGGCTGATTGAATTGAATCCTACATTAAGATTAAGGTCATTAACGGAAGGAATGACTATATGTGTGCCAAGGGTTCCTGAAAGACCGCCATGTGTTAATGGAGCCTACTATACCATAAGGGAAGGAGATAGTTTTTATAATATTGCGCAAAGATATGGTATTCCTTTGAATTTGCTCTTAGAAGCCAATCCGGAAGCAAATCCCTATGATTTAAAAGTTGGTCAGGAAATATGCATACCTGATGTTCCTCCGGGATGTCCTTTCGGTACGGTTGTGACTATACAAGAAGGAACAAGGTTAAGTGATATTCTCATATCTTACAATTTAAGCTTAAATGAATTAAGAGATGCAAATGTTAATTTCAATCCTAATATTATTGTACCCGGAACTGAACTATGCATACCTCAGGAAACATTTATGCAGTGTCCTGAAGGAACAACCACAGAATACGTAATACAGGCGGGAGACAGTCTTTCTACAGTGGCAATTGCAAATAATATTACACCTTCAGAATTACTTATTGCAAATCCTCATTTGAGACCGGCAAACTTTCTGATTGTAGGAACAAGAGTGTGTATACCGACAGCACGATAATATGAAAATCAGCACAGCAGTGAAAACTGCTGTGTTTTAATTAGTCTAATATCATTTGAGGAATTTATCAAAAATATTCACTTCTTTTGTTGTGATTCATAAACTATATGGAGGTGATTGCAGTGTATGTTGAAAAAATCGTTACAACAGGCATATGTCAGGGAAAATTATTTTTGTTTATAATGGAGCTTTTAAAAGAGGATTATTCTTTTAAAAAAGCTTTATATTTGGGAGCAGGCGACAGCTTTGCAATCCACAGCATAGAAGTTTTTAATGATGCCGTATATATGACAGATTCCTTTAATAACAAAATTTACAAATTCGACAGCGCAAATAATTTTATTGAATCCAATGTGGGAAGAGACCCGCGGCATATGTGTATGGATAAAGATAATATATATGTAGCAAATTTTGAATCGGATAATATTTCAATCATTGAGCTGGATTCCTTTACACTTACAGGCTCTTTACCTGCAGGCATAAAAACACATGACGTAATTTATTCAGAAAAAAGCAACTCGCTTTACACAACCTGCTACGAAGAAAATGAAGTGTTGGAATACAGTATTGACAATGGAATAAGAAGACGATTCAAAACGGATGGAAAGCCCATGCATATATTTGTGCTGGATGATACGATAATAGTAATGACTTATTATGTCAATGGGATAGTTCAAACTAAATTAAATTTCATTAATTTATCAAATAAAGAAATTGAAGATACAATCGACATAGATGGGCTTGCTTCAGATTTTTTACTGGATTATGAAAACAATATGCTGTATATAATAAATATTGTTGATAAAAGTCTTTATATTGCTGATGCCTTATTAAGAAAAATTATTAAAAAAATATATTTGGGAGGGTATCCGGAATCCATTTCTTGCGGCAGCAAAAATATTTATGTTACCAATTCCAAAAAGCAGCAAATTGATGTAATAGAAAAACAAGGGCATAATATAAGCACCTTAAAACTAATGTTTATCCCCGGTTTAATAGAAATTATACCTTAATTTGTTAATGCATTAATAATTTGTCCGAATATTTTCTCAGGATTGGTTTCCCATCTTTTAATTATTTTTTTTGCCATAATTTCATCAGTCACATTAATGCTTAAATTAAAAATAGTTGTGGAGTTTTCTGAAACTTGAAGAGTTACAATATATTCATCGTCTTTTCTTTTATAATAATGGCCGAATATTTCTCTCTGCTTTTTTATATGTTTTTTAATACCTGAATAATTTCTTGCTACTTCATTAATAAAATATTCGGGGAGTTTATCTCCGAACATTTCCAAGGCAGCCTTGCCTGATTTTGAAACCGAGTAATACTCATTTCCATTATAAGGCTTAAGGTGTATAAACTTAACTTCACAAAGGTCACTTAACAAAAGCTGTAATGTAAAATAATCCATCATGCCATATTCCAATATATAATTAGTTATTTCATTATTTGTCAAAGGTATATCAATATAATCCAATATATACAAAAGTTTAAGCTTATCTTGCGTACTTTTATTACTGCTTATCAATTTTGCCCTCCATTAATCATATATTTATTCCGGGGACGAAGACTGTCATCCCCCTAAGTACAGGGACATTCCTTCTACAAGCAAAGACTTTCCCTAAAATAAGAAGGTGTGTCCCTCTTCATCTTTTCCTATTATATCAAACATGCAGTTAATAATAAACTAAAATTTGAAAATACTTCATGTAGACATTTATACTTAAATAATATAGTATAATAATAAGGAAAGAGGAGGGCAAATGAAAAAAATAATTATTTTAATAGCATTAATAATGATGACAGGATGTGGAGCTCCCACAGCAGAAATTCCTGAAAACCCGCCTGCCGTCGAAGCTCCGGGTGAAGAATACCCTGAAGAAGATAAAGAAGATACCGATAATTTAAATGAAGACAAAGAGCTAAGCGACGAAGAAATTCTTGCTTCCATCGATTTGTCGTTGAACCCTAATGAGCTTGGGGAAATTATGATATTGATGTATCATGGAATAGGTCCGGAAGAATCAGTATGGCAAAGAACTCCGGATAACTTTCGCAAGGACTTGGAGTACATGTATCAAAACGGTTACCGAATGATAAGTTTAAATGATTATGCTAAGGGAGAAATAAAAACTGAAGCAGGTTATACTCCAATAATACTTACCTTTGACGACGGAAGGCAAAATAATTTCAGCTATATTGAAGAAAACGGGAAAATTGTGATAGATCCTGACTGTGCCGTCGGGATTTTGGAAGAATTTAAAAATAAATATCCCGACTTTAATGTAACTGCCAGCTTTTTTTTGGGAACTAATTTGTTCGGACAAAAAGAATATGCAGAAAAAAAACTTAATTGGCTTATTGAAAACGGGTATGATTTGGGGAACCACACCTACAGCCATAATGAGATGGCAGAATTAAATTCGGATGAAATAATAATTGAAATAGGCACCGTAAACAACATAATAAAACAATATTTGCCCGATTATGCAGTAGAAACATTGGCTCTTCCTCACGGCAGCAATCCAAAAGATGAATTTATAGAATCGGTGCTTGAAGGAGAATATGAAGGCAATAAATATAGGACCCTTGCAGTTCTGGACGTAGGCTGGAGACCTGCCTATTCACCTTTTGATATATTGACAAACTTTAGTAACCTCTACCGTGTAACTGCAAGTGAAATTAATGTGGATAATTGCGGGATTAACGATTATTTTAAACAATATGAGGAAAACAAAAGAGAAAGATTTATAAGCGATGGCAATCCTGACGTTGTAACCATACCAAAAAGACATGTCGACTACCTTAACATGGATATTGTAGGGGACAGAATAGTAAATATTTACGAATAATGACAAGGGGAGCTCTGCTCCTCAGGTTATTGGCATACTCCATTATGTCATCCTGAGCGTAAGCGAAGGATCTCTTCTTATAGGGAGCTCTGCTCCTTTTTTATTGCGATAGGTTTGAGAGAAATAAGGAAATATAGTATAATGGTTAAAAGAATAATAAGAGGGAGATGTTGTTATGATAGCTGAATTAAAAGAAATAATATCAAAAAGTGATAATATAGTATTTTTTGGAGGAGCAGGTGTTTCGACCGAAAGTGGTATACCGGATTTCAGGAGTGTTGACGGATTGTACAGCAAAAAATATAAATATCCGCCTGAAATGATGGTTTCCCACAGTTTCTTCAGGAGTAATACCGAGGAGTTCTTTGATTTTTATATAAATAAAATGATTTTTTTAAATGCTAAGCCAAACAGTGCCCATAAAAAGCTTGCTGAACTTGAAAAAGAGGGGAAAGTAAAAGCTGTTATTACACAAAATATCGATGGACTTCATCAAGCCGCAGGAAGCAAGAATGTATTGGAACTGCATGGCTCGGTACATAGAAATTACTGCATGAAGTGCAGAAAATTTTATGATGTGAATTTTATTGTCAACTCAAAAGGAATACCTAAATGCCAATGCGGAGGAATAGTTAAGCCGGATGTTGTATTGTATGAAGAAAGTCTTAATACCGATGTTATAGAAAAAGCGGTTAACTTCATAGAAAGGGCAGATGTTTTAATTGTCGGCGGGACATCCCTTGTAGTTTATCCCGCTGCCGGCCTTATTAATTACTTTAAGGGAAGCAAATTGGTACTCATTAACAAATCATCAACTCCAATGGATAGAAGAGCCGATTTAGTTATCAATGACAGCATCGGTAAAGTCTTTGAAGATTAATTATCAATTAATGTATTTACACTCCATTCACATTGTGATATAATTAAAACTAATAAAAAGCTTAATAGCTCCGAGCATAACAGCCTAAGAATGATATTTATGGCCTTATGCCGATAGGGTTTGATTGGAAACGGTCAAGCCTCCTGGTGGAAAGGAGAAACTAGATAATATGTGAACAGCAATTCCATCCAGAAGTGCTGTTTTTTAGTTCGTTTACTTTTCTGATTTATATTTAGTCTAACTAAATTAAAATATAACTATTAGGAGGAATGTATGAAAAAATTTAAAGTAATTGCAATGGTATTGGCAATAGTAATGATTCTTTCGCAATCATTGGTTTTTGCAGAAGATTATGCAGTTGAAATCGGAGGTAGTTTGGCTGCAACAGAACTTAAGCTTACCCTTGAAGATTTAAAATCTATGCCCGAGGAAGCGCAAATAGCACAGGAGTATGTTTACAATTCTAAGGGAGGAGAAAAAACAGTCCAGGTTAAGGGTGTAAGTTTAGCTTATTTATTGAAAGAAATGGCAGGAGTAACTGCTGAAGAAGGAAATGTAGAATTTTTCGCTGCCGATGAATGGCCGATTGACCCACAGCCCCTTCAGGATGTTCTAAACGATGAACTTAAATTTGTTTTGGCTTATGAGGTAGACGGTGAGGCAATTAACAATGATGAAGGAATAATTGAAGAAATAACTGTATACAGAAATTTAAAATATGAAGATGAATTTGATACTGTTTATAAACTAATTAATAAAATTACTGTAGGGGAAGCAGAAGCAGTGGAAGAAGAAGAAGCACCCGAAGAAGAGACTATTGAGCCGATTGAAGAGGAAACTGAAGAAACAGAAGAAACAGAAGAAGTAACATTCACTGATATAACCGAAGAATATAAATTTGCAGAGGCAGCTATTTATGACCTCGCCAAAAGAGGAATCATTGATGGAATGGGAGGCGGACTCTATGCTCCCGGAAATGAATTTACAAGAGAACAATTCTGCAAAATTATAGTTGTGGCATTGGAATATGAGCTGAAAGAATACGAAGGAGCATTCAGCGATATAGATGATGACAGATGGTCGGCACCATATGTACAAGCTGCAGTTGATTCGGGTTTGTTTGTAGGATATCCTGACGGTACATTTTTACCCGAAAAGGTAATAACAAGACAGGAAATGGCACTTGTAGCAGCCAGGGCAGCAGTTGCAAAAGGATTGGTTGAACAAGCAAAAGTTGATAAATTTGTAATGGAAAAATCTGATTACATAGACAAAGAAGATGTGGCAGACTGGGCAGGAAATGCAGTTGCATGGCTTGAAGCACAGGATGTGTTTGCAGGGATTGCAGTAGAAAAATTTGAGCCTGCAAGGAATGTTAATCGTGCCGAAGCAGCCTTGGTAGTATTCAATACATTGTTTTCGGAATAATCAAAATAAATGAGCGATATTCGCTCATTTATTTTAAAGGAGGTAAGGTAAATGACAAGAAAAATTACAGTCTGGTTCTTGATTGTATCCATGATTATAATGAATGCAACGTTTGTATTTGCAGCAGAGCCTGAACTTATAATTACAGGCACGGGAGTGGAGGAAGAAGTAGTAATCTCATCCGGTGACTGGTCAAAATATAAGATGGTAGAGAGAATTTACTCCACCAACAACAGCCTTGGATTTCATAAAATCATAAAGGCAAAAGGATATGATTTATTTGAACTTATGGGAAACGGTTTGAAAACCGATAAAGACTACAGCGTAAAATTTACATGCTCTGACGGTTTTGAATTTACAAAGACTATCAGCGAGCTTAAAAGCGCTTATTATTTCAGTGATTTTACTTTGGAAAGCAAACAGGCAGTTATGCCTATGGTTGCAAAATATACTACGGTAATGGCTGATTTTCCGAAAAATATTTTTGCTCCTCCTCTTACATGGACGGATATTCCCATTACGGAAAAAGATTTAGATAAAGATTTTCCAAAACTTGTATTCGGACAGACTGACATTGACGATATGAATATGTCTAAATGGGGCAAGGAAGTTATAAAAATTACGGTAGGAGATGAAATAGTAAAGGTAACTCCTTCATCACCATATAAACATATCAGCTATGAAGGTGAGCCTTACAATGTGGATGCCGTAACAGGAGCAACTTTTACAATTGAAGGACCTGCAGTTGAAGGTTACAGAGCCATATCATTAAGGCAAATAGAAGAAGATACAACTGGACAGACAATAGATACATATTATGAAAAAGTAAACGGTAAGGTAGTTGAAGTTTCCTATGAAGGAATAAATGTCAAATATCTAATCGATAATTACGTAAAGGCAAAGTCTAATGCCGGAAATATTATATTTAAAGATAAATCAAGAAAGACAATTATAACCGCCGACATATCGGAGGCAGGCAACTACATGGTTGCATACGGTATAAATGAAGTTCCCCTGGTTTACTTGGATACTGATGAAGGCTATATCAAGGAAAAACATAACGATAACGGTTGTTTTAAATTAGTTTATGAACAAGACAAGAATAAAGCCGAGGAATTCTCCAATGTAGCATATATTTACATAGAAGAAAAGGATGCCAAAAATATTTTTGAGCACAGCTATGCTCCTTACAATGCTGAAAAATATACAGATTATGAATTGATAATTCATGGTTCTGCTTTGGGAAAAGAAGTAAGATACAAGGTAAAAGATATAGAAGCAATGACAGACCTTCATGAAACACATGAATACAGTTTGTCAAACAGTGAATATTTCTGGTATTATAACACATACAAGGGTGTTCCTTTATGGGATTTACTCTTAAAGGCGGGTTTAGACCCTGACATTGACGAAAATACAAGCGTACGATTTATTGCTGCAGATAATTATAATTTTGCACCAATGACTATCAAAGAGATTAAGGACAGGTCTCTGTACGGATATTATGAAAAAAGTGCAATGGATAAAGGTGACGGGACCTTCCCGGGAGAATATGTAGATCCTCTTTATACGAATTTACCTGTTATGGTTGCATATGGATTTAACAAATATCCCTATGTAATAAGGCCTACCGATGAAGGGTACAACCCAGGTCTCGGCAATGACGGGGGACCTCTTCGAATAATATTCGGGAAAACAAATTATAACGATACGAACGGCTCCAATCAGGTACAATTTGCAAAGGAAATAATAATCGGCGAAGGTGAATCTCTTGCAACAGATACCCAAGGAATTGGAGAAGGAGTCAGCACGGAAATAGAAATCGATGAATCATGGAATCACAATCAAGGTGTATATAAGGAATATTTGGATATGCCAGTACTGCGAGTAACAGGCTCACAAGTTAAGGAACCTATGACATTTACCTTAAGGCAAATTGAGGCCATGACTGAATATGCGGTTAGAGATACCTATACAGGCGATGGCATAAGAGAAATGCAAGGTATTGTTTTATGGGATTTAATAAATAATGTGGTAGGGCTTAAAGAAGATGTAGAAGTTCCAAGTATAAGAGTATTCAGCGGACAAAATTACAATCAAATATTAAGAAGCAACGAACAGGTAGTAAACGGAGTCTTAAATTCTCAAGGTCAGACTAAGAAAATAATCCTAGCTTATGCGGCAGACGGGTATCCCTTAGTACCCGACGAGTCAAGTATCGGATATGTAAACAACAATGCATACGGACCATTAAGACTCATAATTGAAGAAAGCAAATCCATGTGGGTTAAATGGACTGACTGTATAGTAGTAGGTACAGGGGATTATGAAGCACCCGACATGAAGGATGTAAAAATTGATACTTTCAGTGATATTGAAAGCCACTGGGCAAAAGACAGCATAATAGAAATGGCAGCAATGGGTTATGCAAAAGGGAGCGACGGTTTATTCAGACCAAACGATAATATCAGCAGAGCAGAATTTGTATCACTGCTTATAAGGGTACTGGGTATGGGCAATGAAGATGCAATACCTAAATTTAATGATGTGAAAGCTACGGATTGGTTTGCTAAGGATGTTGCAATAGCAGCAGAAAAAGGATATGTTAAAGGCTATGAAGACGGCACCTTCAAACCGAATTCTCCTATTTCAAGACAGGAAATAGGGACTATAATTGGCTCTTTGCTAGAAGATGATATAACAAATGCACATGAAATTTTGTCTATTTTCAGTGATGAAGTTCCCGAGTGGGCAAAGGTACCCGTTGCAAAGACGGTAAAGGCTGAAATTATCAAAGGGCTGCCCGGAAATATTTTCGGAGGCGCACAAAATACAACAAGAGCAGAAGCGGCGGTAATGCTGTTAAGATATTTAGACAAATGAAAAACATTTTGTCATTGCAATGAATAACAATTTTGTCATTCTGAGAGCTTTAGCTCGAAGAATCTCATGAGATCCTTCGCTTGCGCTCAGGATGACAAATATGTTTGATATTTTAACAGATAAATGGTTAAGGAAATATTTGAGGTGTATGATATGAAAAAATTATTAATTATTTTATTTGCAATACTTTTGATATTGGCAGGATGTTCTCAAAATGAAGCTGATGCTCCCGCAACAAATGAAATCACTGAATCCGGTGAAAATAATAATGAAGTAAGTAAAGAAATTGGAAATTCAAATGAGCCGGAAGCAGAAGAAGATGAAAAGACTGAAGAACCTCTAAGTGAAAAACCTTCTGAAGAAGCAGAAGAGGCAGCAAAGAAAGAAGAACCCTCCGAAGAAATATCCGAGCAGGAAGAACCGATAAGGGAAGAAGTTTTAGAAGACAACCCGGCAGAAGAAGAGACGGAAATTACAGAGAATGCACTAATAATTAAAGGGCATGCAGAAAAGGAGCTTTCTCTTACATTAGATGAATTAAAGGCAATGGATGATATTATTTTTGAAGCTGATTTTTATTCATTAAATAATTTCGGTACAACGGGTTATACGCATTTTAAAGGCGTTAAGCTGTGGGACCTGTTGAAAAATGAAGCATTGATAAAACCCGAAGCTTCTAAAATATCAATTATAGCCCAAGATGGATACAGTATGGAATTTACTATTGAGCAGGTACAAATGGAATATATGGATGAAACAAATCCCGAAAATAAATATCCAATGATTATTGCATGGGAAGAAAACGGAGAAGAATATAGTCTTGATGAAGGTAATCCGTATAAATTGGTGGTAGGACAAAAAGAGCCCGGAGATATTAACAAACCTCAATGGGTTTCAAATATAGATGTAATCCTTATTGAATAGGTGAAAAAATGAAAAACAGATACATTATCATTATTTTTATTATTTTGGTTATTGCAGGCTCATTATTTTATGTATTAAATGATTCTTCCGAGGAAGAAGAAGCAGTTAGGTTATTTTATCCGGATGCAAAAAGAGTGACACTCATAAAAGGTATTAATGATGATTTATACAGCTCCTTATATTTTCCTGCAGTGAAAAGAGCTTATGAAGTAGACGGTGAAATTTCCGCATACGTTGTAAGCTGTGTCGGATATAACGGACCTGTTGAAGTATTGGCTGCAATCGATGATGACAAATTAATCGGAATAAAAATTTTAAGCCACGAGGAATCGCTTGATTATGCAGAGCATATAGAATATGATTACTTTCTGGACAGGTTTAAAAATCTGCCTATTAATAAATACTTAAACTTGGTTGTGCTGGATAAGGAAAATCCTGAAGATATTATTCAGGTTACGGGAGCCACCATAAGCTCGCAGGCTGTGGTGAATGCCGTTAATGCCGCAATCGGCTCTTATATGCTTTGGAATTACGATATTCAAATGTCAAAAGTTCCCGATGTAGTACCTCAGGAAATGTGGCAGAAGGATATAAACAGCTTTGCAATTAATTGGGAAGGCGGCTCTATTCGGATAGATACAGATGAAATCAAAGAATATGAACAATTGGAAATGGATGTAACCTTAATAAATACAACCGGAACAGAAACAAAAATGCGTGTAAAAGGTCCTACTCTTCATCATGTGCTTGAAAAAGAAGGTATTGATTTAAGTGAGTATGCCGGAATAGGGGTAACGGGAAGAGACGGGTACTACACTTTAATTGACAAGGAAAAACTGGCAGAAAACGATATAATACTTACCTGGCAAGTAAACAGAAAGAATATCAAAGATGAAGAAAAACCGATAAGAATTTCCGTTCCTTTGGAGCTTGGCCCTTACTGGGTAAAAATGGTCTCAAATATAGATTTATACAAGGAAATATCCCCCAAGGATATTGATAAAGTACATATGTTCAATCCATTGACTGAAGATATTGAGCCATATTATTATGAATACTACGGCTCTAAGGATAAATCCATAGAGGTCGGAAAAATATTAAGAAAATTTGATGTGGTTGATGAAAAGGGCTTTTTTACCATGGCTGCCACGGATGGTTTGGAAAAACATGAAACAATATCATTGGTAAGGCAAAGGTATTTTCTAAAGGTAGAAGGTGATAATGCTCCTATGAATATTGCACCGAATTTCAAGCTTGGAATGAATGTAAAGCATATGACTCACTTTTCTACTACAAAGGATGCCGTAATTTTTCCCGAAAAGATGATTGAAGTTGTAAGAACTAAATCAATTGAAGGAAATGATGGAATGCTTTTGGAAGATGTGCTTTTGACAGCCGGAATGAGATGGAATGAAGGAAACAAATTCACTGCCGTAAACAAGATTGAAAAAATTGATTTATCATTGGAAGAAATGTTGAACTGTTACTTAATCTATAAAGAAGGACAAGTAAGCTTATATAATGATAAAGAAATAATGACTGAACTTTCAAGGATCGAAAAAAAATGAAACTTAGTATAAGAAGCATTATACAAATTACCGCAACTCTTATTGTGATAATATCATGTTTGATTTACGGCATGTATATAAACGAAATAATTGAATTTAGAATTCTCTCCATAGCAGATTTGAATCCATACGGGGGATGGAGTGCTTTGAAATCTTTATTTACGGATTTATCTTACAGATGGAAGGGGTTTTCAAGGAGTATTTCTTTAACTTTAGGAATAGTTGCCGCTTCATTTTTAATGGGAAGATTTTTTTGCGGATATATTTGTCCTATCGGAGCAATGCAGGATTTTTTTAAATATATTGGACGCAAATTAAGGTTTAAGGAAGTAAGATTTTCTAATAAACCTGAAATTCTTAAATACATTTTTTTAATTGTTATAATGGTTTTAAGTATAGTCGGGATGGGAAATATAGTGTCCCCTCTTTCACCCTGGCTTGCATACTTAAATATATTTGCCGGATTAAAACTTCAAACAGGAGCGGTAATTTTGCTTTTTCTTATCTTTGTATCATTATTCGGGAGGAGAATATTCTGCAGGTATTTTTGTCCTTTGGGAGCTTTTCAAAGCCTCATATATGCAATAGGACCGCTGAAAATTAAAAAAGGAAGCTGCAATTGCTCCTATTGCCTGAAAAATTGTCCGGTATCCGAAGAGTTTAGAAGAACTGAAAATGAAATATCTCCTGAATGCATAAATTGTTTAAAATGTATTAATTCATGCATTAAAAACAAAGAAGGCTTTTCTATAACCTTTATGAATAAAAAAATAAACAGATTAACTTATATAGTAATATCTATCTTTATTATTGCAGGTTCATATATTTTACTTCCTTTGACGGTATCAAATTCTTCGGTACAGGCAATAACATCAATTACCGGTATAAATGACGGTACCTATGAAGGATTTGGATTTGGTTTTGGCGGATTAATAAATACGGAAGTAACCATTAACAATAATAAAATAACAGATATAAGAATTCTAAATCACAGTGAGACAGCAGGTTATTACGAAGAAGTATTCAGGGAATTAGCCTATGAAATCACCGAAACTCAAAATTTAAACCTTGATGCCATAAGCGGTGCTACATCAACCTGCAGGGGTTTCTTAAACTCCTTAAAGGATGCAGTAAACAAATCCTTAGCTGATTAGAGGTTATTATGCAAAAGAAGTTTATTATTTTGATTATATTAATTATAGTTTTATCGGGCTGCTCAAAAGAAAAGCCTTCCTTAAATTTAAATATTGACGGAAAGGTTGAATCAATAAATACCGAAATTATTTATACCCATAAGGAAGCTCTTGTATTTTCTGCAGTTGTAAGGAGCAGCGGTTCAAAACCTGTTGAGACGGAATATAAAGGAATTGAACTTATAAAGCTTTTTGATTCTTTAAACGTAGATATAACAAGTTACAGCAAAGTAACCTTCAATGCAAGTGACGGTTATAGAATAATTCTTAGCATGGAAGAAATTAAAGAGCCTTCAAATGTTTATTTGACTTTTGAGAGGGATGGAGAAATTCTTAAGTCAAAGAAGCAGGGAGGAAAGGGACCCTTCCAGTTGGTTATCAGAAGAGACCCCTTCAGTCAACGCTGGATTAAGCATGTAAACGAAATAATATTAGAGTAGGTTTTTATGACAAATAAATTTTTGGAAAAATTTTCAGTTTATAATTTAATTATCATAGCAGTGGTATCGGCACTCGGAATTGCAACAAAACCAATTGTGGTGCCCTTGGTTCACATTATAACGGGACCCTTGTTTATTCCGGGAGGAGCAATAGCCGGCGGTTTCTATATGTTTTGGATAGTCTTGGGAGCCGGAATTGTCAAAAAATCAGGCACGGGTACCTTAATAGGCATTGTCCAAGGAATTTTGGTAATTGCAACGGGAACTATGGGAACTCACGGCATCATGAGCATTGTTTCTTACACTCTGCCCGGTATTGTTACAGATATAATATTTATGTTTTCAATAAATAAAAAATACAATATTCTCCACTATGTGTTTGGCTGTTTGGCGGCAAATGTTACGGGTACGCTTATTTCCAATATACTATTTTTCAGACTTCCCTTTGTAACGGTTATTTTAATCTTGTCTGCAGCAGCTTTGTCCGGAGCAACAGGCGGGCTTATAGCTTACGCCATTAACAGAAGTTTGGAAAAGATGAAAATATTAGAGGATTAGAAATGAAGCTGAAAAAAATATTGTCGGCTATTAATTATACAGAACATAGTCTTGGGATTAAACTATTTTTATTAATATTTTTGGTAATCTTGGTTGGATGCAGTGCTGATGTAAACTATAAAGAATCAACAGGCATAAATATATTCAACGAAAATAAAAATTTTTTCGTTGATTTTAAGTCTGAAAAAGAGATTTCAATAAACGAAATAACAAACGATAAATTTTCAGAAGCAGCGGTAATTTTAAATACAGGAGAAATTATTCAAGTGCCTGCCGAATTCTACATAAAAAATAATACAGTTACAGCTGATGGGGAAACAGTTGAAAATACAGTAGGAATTTATTTAACCGATAATTATCAAAGCATAACAAATGCATATTATGACATGAAAGAATATTTGGATAAAGGCGAAAAGGTTATGACGGTTCTTTTAGACGGCTTTTCCTACAATCAGTTTAAAAGGGCTAATGAAGAGAATACTCTTACTTTTTTGAGCAAATATTTCCAATATCCTGCCTTAAGTGTATACACTCCTGTTACAAATGCAGGATTTGCAGCAATCATTACGGGACAAGCCCCTGATGTAAACGGAGTTCATGACAGAAGTAATCGCCGGATGAAAGTAGACAGCATATTCAAATATGCTCTTGATAACAATAAAAGCTGTATTTTGCTTGAAGGAGATATAAAAATATTAAATACCGAAATTGAGCCTGAACTTCATACAGATATTAATAAAAACAGCGAGACCGATGGTGAAATATACGAAAGTGCATTAATTTCCGTTAACGAAGACTATGATTTGATTTTTATTCATTTTCACGGCATTGATGACAGAGGACACAGTTTTGGACCATATTCAAGAGAAACGATGGATTATATAAAAACTATCGATAAATATATAAAAGACTTAAGTGAAGAGTGGGAGGGAGCAATAATACTTGTGCCCGACCACGGTATGCATGAAACTGCCGAAGGAGGAGGACATGGAATATGCCGTCAATCAGATATGGTTGTGCCTTATTTCATTAAAGAGCCATGAAAAAAAGAGCTTTAATAATTGTATTATTAGTAATCATATTGACAATTACATTAATAATATCTTTAAACTTAAACAAAGCCTCCATCGAAAAACAAAAACAAATATTATCTAATGCGCAGATTGTATTGAAATATAACGACAAAGAGAAAGTATTAACGAAGGAAGAAATAATTCTTTACGGTGAGGACTTTGAAGCTGTTCTTGACACATCGACTACTGAACCGTCAACGCATATATATAGGGGTGTTCAGCTGAAAGACTTGCTTAATAACCACAATATTGATTTACAGGACAAAATTATTATAATCAAGGCGGCCGACGGCTATTCTGTTGCTTATTCATCGGAAGAAGTTTCTATTGATAAAAATGTATATATTGCTTTTATGGAAGACGGGAGATATCTTGGCAGCAGGGACTCGGGAGGAAGAGGTCCTTATGAATCCATAGTAGTTTCGGATTTTTTCAGCAACAGAAGATGCAAGTGGATTACTGAAATCGAGGTTAAATGATGAATGCAGTTGAAGTTAAAAATTTATGCTTTAAATATGACAACCGGAAAGAATATATTTTTAAGGATGTAAATTTCAATGTAAGAACAGGTGAAACAATTGCAATAACAGGACGAAGCGGAAGCGGCAAAACCACCTTGTGCCATTGTATCTGCGGGCTTGTGCCGAGATTATACAAGGGGGAATTAACCGGAGAGGTCTTGATTTTCGGTGAAAATATAAAAAATTTAAGTATCGCGGAAGTAGTGACAAAGATAGGAATAATATTTCAAAATCCTTCAACACAGCTATTTTCTCCTACAATTGAAGATGAACTTGCATTCGGTCCCGAAAATCTATGTGTTGAAAGAGAAGAAATAAACTCTAGGATTGATGAAATATTAAGAATTATAAAAATGGAAAAATACAGATATGACAATCCGAACAATTTATCGGGAGGTCAGCAGCAGCTAATTGCAATTGCATCTGTACTAATGCTTAAACCTTCAATTCTCATATGCGATGAAATTATGTCATGGATTGACGATGAGGGAAGAAAAATAATCAAAGATCTTTTACTGAAGTTAAAAAAAGAAGGAAAAACAATAATTCTGGTTGACCATGACAATGATAATCTAAATATAGCCGATAGGATTATACATATAGGAGAATAATGAACAATAAAATTGAAATCAACAATATTTCATATGAATATCCGAGAGGAAGAAAGGTATTTATAAATTTCTCTCTCGAATTAAATAAAGGGGAAACAACTGTTATAACGGGGAAAAACGGTTGTGGAAAAACAACCTTGGCTAAGTTAATTATGGGAATATTAAAACCTTCATTCGGGGAAATAAAACTATTCGGTCAAAGCACAAAAGATATGTCCCTTGGAGCCATAGGTGAAATTATAGGCTATGTTTTCCAGAGTCCCGAAAGGCAGCTTTTTGGCACTACCGTATTGGAAGAATTGACATTTCCTTTGTTGTTTAAAGGATACAACAGGGAAGAAACTATGGATAGGGCTGAAAAAATGCTGGAAATTTTTGATTTGAAAAAAGTTAGAAATTCATACCCCTATTTTTTGAGTTACGGAGAAAAAAGATGTTTAGCAATTGCTTCCGTATTGATGGTTGGTCCTGAATATCTTATTTTGGATGAGCCTACGGCTTCTCTTGATAAAGAAAGAATAGAGGCATTATCGCAAGCTCTTGAAAATCTAAAAAAAAGGAATATCGGGATGCTTATAATAAGCCATAACAAGGATTTTATCGAAAGGCATAAAGACAGAATTATTAATCTTGAAGGGGGAAGTTATGAATAATATAGACCCCCGGACAAAATTAATACAAGTTTTAATTCTATCAACCCTTGCATTAATTTATAATGAAATAACACTTTTATCAATCATACTTATTGCTGCAATTATGATTGCACTTATTAACAATGTAAATTTTATATCAGTAATTATAAGACTTAATAAGTTATTAAAAATAATATTCTTGATTGCGTTAATTCAGAGTTTATTGACAAATATGGGAAATCCTATTTTTAAAATGGGTAATTTTACGCTTTTTACCGATTACGGAATTTTAAAATCATTTGAATTTATTTTGCGCATGGGAATAATCATAGTTTCTGCTGCAATAATAACAACATCATCAAGCAGGGAAATAATACAGGGACTTATTCAGTGGAATTGTCCTTATGAAATAGCATTCATGGTTTCTGTCGCAGTAAGGTTTTTACCTATTTTCAAAGAAGAAATGACAGATATAATAACGGCAATACAACTAAGAGGAATTGATTTGAAGAAGGTTAAACTTAGTAAGAAATTTCAAGTTTACAAATATATACTTACTCCAATAACCGTTAATTCGATTATGAAGGCAAAAGAATTGGCTGCAGCAATGGAGATGAGAGGTTTTAGAGCTTACTCCGAAAGAACAAGCTATTTGGTTTTAAAAATGCAGAAATTTGATTATATTCTATTAGGGCTGAGCATTTCAGCAGCATTATTGTTTATTATTATAACGAGAGGTGCATTATGAAAGTTTTTTCAGTAATCGGACTGACAAAATCCGGCAAGACTACTACCATAGAAAATATAATAAAGGAACTTAGGAAACGTAATTACACTGTCGGGAGTGTAAAAGAAATACATTTTGAGAAATTTAAAATGGATGTTGACGGGACTAACACTCACAGGCATAAAATGGCAGGCTCTCAATTGGTTACGGCAAGAGGCGCCTATGAAACAGACGTTTTGTTTCAAAGAAAACTAAGTATGAATGAAATTCTTTGTTTTTACAATCATGATTTTGTTATCTTGGAAGGAGTAAGGGATACATGTGCTCCCAAAATAGTAACAGCCCATGATGTGGAAGGAATAATAGAAAGGCTTGATGAAACAACATTTGCAATATCAGGACAAATATCCAACAGTTTAACGGAATATGAAGGTATACCCGTAATAAATTCGTTAACGGAAATTGAAAAGCTGGTAGATTTAATTGAAAAAAAAGTATTTGACAGACTTCCGGACATGAAGGATGAATGCTGTAAAAAATGCGGATATACATGCACTCAATTATGCTCAAAGATTTTAAAATGCGAGGCGGAAAGGAGGGATTGCGTTTTGGCTGAAAACAGTGTAACCCTTAAAATAAACGGACAGGAAATTGCAATGAATCCGTTTGTTCAGAATATTTTGAAAAATACAGTGGAAGCAATTGCAAAGGAGCTATACGGTTATACGGAAAGCGGAGATATTGAAGTATGCATAAAGAGATAAAACTAAGAAGCAAAAGAAATAATGTATTTCGAATAGTGGAAGATGAAGGAATATATATTCTGAAAAAATTTGAGAACCACGAAAATTACATAAGGGAAAAAGAAGTGCTAAGTATTTTAAAAAAAGCAGGAATTAATGTTCCTTCGATAATTAAAGCAGAAGAGAACTATCTATACCTGGAAGATTTGGGAGAAGTTAATTTTCTTGAATGGTATGAGGAACAAGAAAAAAATAATGCTTTGGACATAAGCATGGTTTATAATCTTTGCAGTTGGTTTAAAGATTTTTATTCTGCAGTTTTTGAGTTCTACAAAAAACAATTTATATTATATGATGTTAATTTTAAAAATTTTATTATTTGCGATAATAAAGTTTATGGAATTGATTTTGAGCAGGTAAGGCCGGGTCATATAGAAGAAGATGCAGGCAGACTTGTAGCTTTTGGATTGACTTACAACCCTTCTATGACAGAATGGAAAATGAATTTCAGGAATATATTTATTGACATATTATCTAATGAATTAAATATTGAAAAAGAAAAAATTATTTCGGAAGAAAACAAGGAATTGGCAGCCATTAAAAAAAGAAGAGGTGCTTTTTCTTGAGGTGACTATGAAAAGCCTATTAATTTTAATAATAATTTTAATAATTTCTATTGTCGGATGCTCCTTGGATAAAGAAATAGATAAAGAAATAAAGGAAGAAGCATTAGAAATCAAAGAAGACAGTATATCGGATGATGAACAAATAATTGAAAACTCTGAAGAAATTCATGAAGAAAATCAACAAATACCTGAAGAAGAGCTTTTGCCTGAATTATCTGTAAAAGAGCCCTTAAACGATGAAGAATACGAAAATGATATGACTTCTGCACCTGCCGATGAGCCATTAGCGGATCCGGAACAGACAGTGCCTACCGAGGAACCGTTAATAGAGCCGGAACAGACAGTGCCTTTCGAGGAGGCCGAAGAAATAATTTCACAGCCGGAAGAATACATAGGCGAGGATAGAGGTATCGGCGGACCCATTAAAGTCTTAGTCAAAATGAAAGATGATAAAATAACCGATATTGAAGTTGTTTACCATAATGAAACTAAAGGTGTTGGTACAAATGCTATAGACACAATAATTTCTTCCATAATAGAAAATCAAACAACCGATGTCGATACTGTTTCGGGAGCTACGGTTACGAGCAAGGCACTTTTGAATGCAGTAAAAAATGCTATCGATAAGAAAGAATAAAGAATAATGTTTAAGAAATTCCTCCAATGGTATAATAGTAATAATAAAAAGGAGGAATTTTATGTATAAAGAAGAATTGGCCGTTATTTCACAGGCTGTTTTAAATGAAATGGAAGGTTACGAATTTTATAAGCTGGCAGGAGAGCAAGCTAAAACGCAGGGTACAAAAGAAGCATTTATGTCTCTTGCAAACGATGAATTGAAGCATGCAGAATATTTACAAAGATTATGGAAGATACTCAGTGCAGGCGGAGAAGTAAAAATTGAAGATATATTGGCTTCCGGAATTGAAATACCTTCTCCGGAAATTTTTCGCTGGGATAAGGTCGATAAAGCATATGCAACATTAGAAATGTCTATATTTAGGATAGGAATGCAAATGGAGAAGGACTCCATGGATTTTTACAAGGAAGCCAAGGAAAAGGCAAAATCAGAATCAGGCAAGGAGCTGTTCGATTTGCTGATTAGATGGGAAAAAGTTCATTTAGACCAATTCACCTATCAATACAATGTATTGAAGGAAGAATGGTGGGCGGAACAACGTTATTTCCCGTTTTAACCTATGTTTATTATTCTCCCCTTTAATAAATTTGTGCGTTAAAGGGGAGATTTTTATTGCAAAACTATAATTAAAGATTTATATTAATTGAAATAATTGGAAAATTATAGTATAATTTAATAACTTCAATTATCGGAGGTATTATGCTTTCAAAAATTAAAACGTGTGTTCTTTACGGACTTGAAGGTTATGCAGTCGATGTGGAAACTGACATATCGGGAGGTCTTCCTAACTTTAATATAGTTGGCTTGCCTGATATTTCAATTAAAGAGTCAAAAGAAAGAGTACGCTCTGCAATTAAAAACAGCAGATTCGATTTTCCCGTAAGCCGTATTACGGTAAATCTTGCACCTGCCAACTTAAAAAAAGAAGGCAGTCAAATAGACCTTCCTATTGCAGTGGGCATACTTACTGCTTCCAAGGTTATTAAACCCGTTGATGAAAAAATATGCATTATAGGAGAATTATCCTTGGACGGCAGGATAACTGCCATTGACGGTGCTTTACCAATGGTTATTTCCATGCGGAACAAGAGTTTTAATAAAGCAATAGTGCCTGAAGACAATAAGGAAGAATGCGGAGCAATAGAAGGTATAGAAATAATTCCCGTAGATAGTATAACTCAATTGGTAGATTATTTAAACGGTAATTTATATATTGAGCCATATAAATCAAAATACAATTTTCAAGATAAACCGGATTATTACAATGAAGATTTTTCTGAAATAAAAGGACAGCCTGCCATGAAAAGGGCAGTTGAAATAGCTGCAGCCGGGATGCACAATATACTCCTTTTAGGCAACCCCGGCTCCGGCAAAACAATGATTGCCAGAAGGATTCCTACCATTTTACCGGATCTGACCTTTGAAGAATCTTTGGAAGTAACAAAAATCTACAGCATATCAGGATTATTGGACAATAAAGGTTTAATAACAAAAAGACCCTTTCGCTCACCTCATCATACTTCTTCACGTACATCCATAGCAGGAGGCGGTACAAAGCCGAGGCCGGGAGAAGTATCCCTGTCTCACTGCGGAGTTTTATTTTTGGATGAAATTCCGGAGTTTCCTAAAAGTGTTATTGAAGTTCTGCGTCAGCCTATGGAAGACGGCAAGATTTCAATTTCAAGAGCAAGCGGTTCCCTTACATTTCCTGCAAAGTTCATGATGGTTGCTTCCATGAACCCATGTCCGTGCGGGTATTTAGGTGACCCTACACATGAATGCTCCTGCAGCCAGGGACAAATCGATAAATATTTAGGAAAAATTTCAGGTCCCTTGTTGAACCGTATTGATATTCAAATTGAAGTGCTGCCGGTTAAATATGATGATTTAAAAGATATGAAGGCTGAAGAAAGTTCGGCGGCAATTAAAAAGCGAATAGTAAAGGCGAGAAATATTCAGAGAGAAAGATACAGAAATATTGGGATTTTAACTAATTCGGAGCTTTCAACCAAAGGCATATCCAAGTTTTGCAAAGTTAATAAGGAATCTGAAATTTTGCTTAAGAATGCATTCGAAACATTAGGCTTAAGTGTAAGAGCATACAATAAAATTCTAAAGGTTGCAAGAACAATTGCTGACTTGGAAAACTATGAAAATATTGAAACAAAGCATATAGCGGAAGCAATTCGGTACAGGAGTTTAGACCGCAAATACTGGAGGTAAAATGGATAATTTAAATACTAATCAAAAAACATTATTATGGCTTTCATCCGGCAGCGTATCAAATAACAATATTTCAAAGCTCCTTGATTATTTCGGCTCGGTACAAAATTTATGGGAAAACTTTGAAAACGAGCAATTAAATTTGAATTTTCTTAAAGTTGAAACTTTAAATAAGCTTTCCAAAATTAAAATTGATTTTGAAGAAAGAATATTGGAAAAGTTAAATAGTGAAAAGGCTCAAATAGTAACTATTTTTGATAATGATTATCCTTCTAAACTCAAACAAATTGAAGGTGCTCCTTATTTGTTATACTACAAAGGCAGTTTAGAAGATATTAACAATATATCAATTGCAGTCATAGGCTCCAGAAAAGCTACAAGCTACGGAAAATGGGCTGCAGAGAAACTCACAAAGGAATTGTCCGATATAGGTGTAAACATAGTAAGCGGTCTGGCAGTTGGAATTGATACAATTGCTCATAAAACAGCTTTGAAATACAATGCCAAAACATATGGTATAATCGGTTGCGGCATAAATATTGCATACCCGAAGAATAACAGGGAGCTTTTTAAACAAATAGCCGAAAATAAGGGAGCTGTAATTACCGAATATACTTTTGATATACAACCGGTTGCTTTTAATTTTCATGACAGGAATAGAATTATCAGCGGACTTTCCGAGGGAGTATTGGTCATTGAAGCTCAGGAAAAAAGCGGTACATTGATTACAGCGGGTCATGCAGCTAACCAGGGAAGAGAAATATTTGCGGTTCCCGGAAATATAGACAGCCTGTACAGCAAAGGCACCAATGCTCTTATCAGAGATGGAGCTAAAATAACAGTATCAATCGATGATATTGCGGAAGAAATTTTAGAATTGAAGGAAAGAGTAAGTCTTAAAAAAACATTTATTGATTTAGGCACATTAACCGATGACGAACTTAAAATTATAGAATGCCTTCAGTCAGGTAAAAATACAATATATGTATTAGAGCAGGAAACAAAAATGGAAACCGGGGAATTGCTTGGCAATTTAACATTCTTGGAAATGAAAGGTGCAATAAAGGTGAGTGCCGATAAAATTTCTCTGAATTTAAGTTTCCCTTCGATATCAAACAAATAAAAATTTCATCAAATATACTGAAACGAAGGGCACTATGAAAGAAACAATTACATACAGCCTGTATTCCTTATAGAGCTCCATTGTTGTAACATTCATATATTGAATTGTGAAGGCCTGACACAAGTGAATCGGTGAGAAATAATAACCTGCATATGAGCATGCAAAAGAAAAATATGTATAGATGTAAATCATATCAGTAGATATACCAAGCTGAGAAATCATCGGGACAATAATTGCAATGGTAGCTGTTTGATTACCCGTTATAATTCCAAAAAATACGGACGATACTAAGAATACCAATAAAATCGACAACATGCTGCTTTCTGCATTAAACATACTTTTGAATAATATTATAAGTTCTTCCATATTTAAAATAAGTTCTTTCATGATTAGAATCGCTGCAACCGTTAATACAGTATGGTAATTTACAGATTTAATCAATATAGAGAAGAATTGTTTTTTATCACATAATAAATAGACAGCTAATACACTGAAAATCAGAGCAACAAAAAAGGGAAGACCTGTTACGGAATTAATAATTACACAAATATATATTGGAGATGTATAAAGTAAAAGAGTCAAAAAATTTCTTCCTGATAATTTTACTTTTTGTGTATTTTCGTATTTAATATCTTTAATAAACAGAAAATAACCAACAAATGTTGTTGGTATAACGTAAAACAGGTTTAAAAAAATAAGTTTTGATATATTTATTTCCGGAAGAGCAGCGGAAATAACCAATAGTCCGGTTGAGAAGGGCAGTATAAACATTGCAATATGTCTGAATACCAAATTGATAGCTGCTCGTCTGGGAGCAGGAATTTTCATTTCTTCGCCGATTTCATCTATGAAAGGTGCGGATAAAAGGGCACCACCGGGAACTATTAATACACCCATTAAAGCAGGAAGAACCATCAATATAATTTTTTTGTTTCGTATTATCTTATAAATAGATTCCACTATTTTATCAAGAATTTTATAATGCTTCATTAAGCCGCCTAAAACGCTTACCATCATAACTGATAGTATTGTGTTTACTGATGAAAGTTCCGTAAAAGTATTTTTTACCGACTGCAATGCAGCTTCTGCTCCCATTCCGGACAGCAAAGCTAAAATACAGCATGCTATCAAAAGAATATAACTTAACTGAATTTTAAATCTACTTAATAAAGGTATCATTAAGAAAACAATGAATACGATAAATAATTGAGTCATACGTCCCCTCCGTGCAAATTAACATAATTATATAAAACTATTGAGAATAAATCAATATATTATTAGACCTTGAGCATTCCTAACCGCATGATAATAAATCTTAACAATCAAAAGGTGAATTGACAAAGTAAGTGCAACTTTTTTAGTAAAAAAGATGGTGGATAG
>ENA-UPTA01000381-UPTA01000381.1-activated-sludge-metagenome-genome-assembly--contig:-NODE-381-length-51721-cov-12.640286_pt1 | contig 51721 bp, 42 predicted proteins | sample MGYA00238184_ERZ773361 | MGnify/ENA primary metagenome ERZ773361 (study PRJEB29100, sample SAMN05720205) | activated sludge metagenome | isolation source: anaerobic digester from wastewater... | reverse complement strand
TTTAGCCAAGGTCAAGCAGAAAGTCGGGGAGTTATTCTATGTAGATCCACCAATGGATTGGCGATAATCGGCTAAAAAAAGCCAATAGATTGGCGATAATCGGCTAAAAAAAGCCAAAGTGTGCTTGACTTTAATAATGTTTTTTTATATATTTATATCAGAAATAAATCAGAGGTCGTGTGATGACAGATACTATGATAAAAAGACAGCTCGAATCTTTTCTAAAAGAAAAAACGGGCAAAGCAAAGATCATTCTGGGTCCAAGGCAGACCGGAAAAACGACGATTCTTCATAATATTTTCGACGGGAAAGAAAAAGTAATATGGTTTGACGGTGATGAGCCGGATGACAGGGCTCTTTTCGAGAATATAACATCCACCAGATTAAAAAATATAATCGGAGATAATAGAACGGTTATTATTGACGAAGCTCAAAAAATTGAAGATATCGGGAACAAACTGAAGCTGATAACAGATAAGATAAAGGGAGTTGACCTTGTTGTCACAGGCTCTTCGTCGTTCGAATTGAGCAATAAGATTACAGAGAGTTTAACAGGAAGAAAGAATGAGTTCCATCTTTTTCCCCTATCGTTTAAGGAAATGGCAGCTCATAACGGACTGAGGGAAGAATTGAGGATGCTGCCCCAAAGGCTTGTTTACGGTTTTTATCCTGAGGTGGTTACATCGCCCGGAAAAGAAAAGAAAGTTCTGAATGAAATAGTGAACAGCTATCTGTTCAAAGACATTCTCATGTGGAACAGGATACAGAAACCGGATAAACTGATGAAACTTTTACAGGCTCTTGCATTTCAGGCCGGAAACGAAGTATCATATACCGAACTTGGTAATTTAACCGAACTGAAGAAAGATACGGTCGAATCATATATAACCATCCTCGAAAGAGCATTTATCGTATTCAGGCTTGGGGCATTTTCCAGAAATTTGAGAAAGGAGCTCAAAAGGAACAGAAAGATATACTTTTACGATCTTGGGATCAGGAACGCTTTAATTTCAAATTTCAAAAGCATTGAAATGCGGGACGATGTCGGCAAACTCTGGGAAAACTACTGCCTGGCTGAAAGAGTAAAACACACTCATTATAACGAAATATACTGCGCAAGGTACTTTTGGAGAACGACGGACATGCAGGAGATCGATTATATTGAGGAAAGGGACGGTACACTTTACGCTTACGAGTTTAAATGGAATGAAAGAAAGAAAACAAAATTACCGGAAATCTTTACTTCGACCTATCCGAATTCTGAAACGCAGGTGATCACAAGGGAAAATTTTGAAGAATTTATTTATTAAGGTCAAGTGAGAATGCCGGAGAATAAAAAACCCCTGATGAACAGGGGTCTTAAATGCTAAATGGAGATCTCTACCATTCTTCTTCGGGCATTGAATCCGCTTCGCCGCCTTCTTCGGAAGATTCGGTCTTTTTCAGGCCGGCGTTCTTTTTGATCTGAATAAAGTCGAAGGTGTATGCAGCGCCGATGTGGAGTTTATAGTCAGGCTCGGAGTCTTCTTCTTTAAGATGAGTTCTTACGCCGAATCCGCCGAATACGTTAAGCTCCGGCATTGGATAATAATTCATTCTGGTAGAAAGATCGAATGAGTTTATGCTGTTCCCGTCTTCGTCGTCAAGCTGAGACGTGCATGCCGTCAAAACAGCGTTCAGATTGATCCTGTCCGTAATGTCCTGAGCGTATTCTACTCCGTATTCAAGTTCGTAATATTTACCGACGAAAGGCGCGGAAACGAATTCCCAGGGGAAGAACCTTGCGGCTTCATCGGCCATCTGATATTTAGCCTCTCCGAAAGCTTTGATCATCGAATTCTTGACGTAATTCCCGGAATCGTAAGCGTATTCTGCTCTTGCGCCGAAAGCCATCGGTTTTGTTTCCATGTCTTCGCCGTAATATGTTTCTACCGCCCTGTAGTCAAAGTACATATATCCGAATATCCCGTCCTCGAATTTCGCCCAGGGGCTTAATTTTTTAATATCTACAAGTTTGTCGTCATAGCCTAATTTTGCGACTATGTCAACGAAAGTCGAGGTTTCTGTGTCGTCGTCTTCGAACTGAGTGTTGATCATTTCATAAGTGACTGGGAGGCCTGCGGAAATGAACCATCTGTTCTTGTTCCTCGGGCTGTATCCGCCCTCTTCCTCTTCTTCCATCCATACGTCTTCTTCCCCTTCCACTTTGCCTTTCCCTGGCTTTTTCGTGCCTGAACTTTTCTTTTTCTGCTGTTCAAACATCTCTTTTGTCAGATAGAGCCTCATTTCGGGATCGATATTTAAGAAAAGCCTTGTCGCATATTCATCCCATCCCTCAGGCGCTTCGCCGTCGATAGTGGTTTTATGCATATTGTAGCCGAATTCGCCGTTCAAAAAGAATTTATTCGTTTCTTTCTGTACCGTTTCGAATGAGTATCTAGCGTAGGGGATCGTGAAATCCGTTGTGGCTACGGGCAGGTCGGCATTATTGAATTCGTAGCCGAAATATCCGCCGGCATCGAGTTTGTTCTTTACTACTTGTGCAGGTTCTTTTTTCTTGATCTGACCGAATGCGGAAAATAAAAGTCCGGCGGTCAAACATAAAATTAATAATCTTTTCATATACACTCTCCTCATTTATAACTTTCAGCTATGGCTAAAATTTTTTAACCGGATAAGTAAATTAAGTTAAATTTTCAAAAATGTCAAATATTTTATTTTATCTGTTAAGGAGATCGAGAGTGTATTCTGCTCCCGCTTTAAAATGGTATACCGGTTCTGTATCGTCTTCTTTTAAATGCGCGCCGGCACCGAAGATCCCGTAAATGTTAATATACGGTCTTAGGTAGTAATTCGCGGTAAAGGAAAAATCTACGGTATTTATCCTGTTACTGTTTTTGTCGTCGAGCTGGACGGTCTTATATTCAAGCGTACTCAGCAGGTTGAGCTTTGAGAACATATCGTGAGCTGCTGATATTCCGTATTCAAGTTCCGCCCATTTACCCATATATGGTTTGCCTCGGGTGTAATAGGCCGGCAGGACGATCTCGGCGTCATCTACTGTCTGAAGTGCTATTCTGCAGTAAGCTTTTACATTCAGGTTCTTCGATAAGGACATAAGATCTTTTGAATAATCGCCGTAAGCGCCTATAAAGAACGGCAGGCTTTCAGGAGAATAACCGTCGAATTTATCTGAGAACCTGTAGCTTAAAAATCCGGTTATAAAATAACCTCTTTCGAATTTTGCCCAGGGCGAAAGCTTTTTTATGTCCGTTATTTTATTATCAACTCCGAACGCTCCTGTTATATCTGCAGTATATGCGGAAAAAGACGATGCGTTTTTTTCTTCAGGCGTGTATTGATGGAATCCAAAAGGCAGCATAAGAGAATAAAAAAATCTGTGCGAAGGTTCATTATCTTTAAAATATTCATCATCTCCGTTCTCTTCATCTTCAACCCATCCGTCATCCTTTTTGGCTGCTTTAACTTCTTTTTCAGGAAGATAAACCCTTATCTCGTTATCGAATTCAGCGAACAGGTCGGAACTGAAGTCATTGGTTCTTTTACTGATTCTGTATCCCGCGCTCACGTCAGTATAGAATCTGCAGAAAGTATTCTGTTCAGCTTCAAAAGAATAGACCGCGAGAGGCACATTAAAAGAAGTTTCCGGATTGATATCACTGTCAGAATAAAATTCATACCCGGCATTCGCGCCTGCTCCAAGTTTGTTCTTAATGATGACGTTCTCGGTTTTTTCCGTACGTGCAAAAACGCAAAAGCAGATCCCTGCTGATAGAATTATGCTCAAAATTATCTTCATAAGATATCTCCTGATATTATGTTATTCATTCGCAATTAATCGTTTCTGATTAAAAATTACGCAAATAGAGAAAGAAAGTCAATAAGTTTTAAAAGAAGATATTCACTCTCGCGTTCCCGCCGCCGAACACACCCGTGTTGATAAGCTGACCCGCTGAAATGTAGAGGCTCGCATTGGGCGAAAAGCGGTATTCGAGGCCGAGTTTAATAAGGTCTTTGTCCCAGTAATCCTCTCCCGGACCGACATAATAAAAATTGTCTTTATTTTCTTCGATCGTATAACTTCCCATATAAGCCGTTTCGGCTGTCAGGTTTTGAAGGATCCTGTACCTGTAGATAATATAGGGAAGAAGGGCAGGGTAGTCGATCGTATAACTTTTAGCATGTCCGTTCTCGAGCGCCTGTCCGCCGATAAGGTCGAATTCATGTTTAGCGCGGGCGTAGGACACTCCGGATTCAACTGAGTTCTTCTCATCGAATGCCCAGACCCCTCCGAGCCTGATATTGAATGTCGAAGCTTTAAAATCGTATTCGGAGATCTCCTGTTCAGAGATCTTCCAGGTGCCTGATAAAGTATCCCAGACAGCTGTCCCCGTCAGCTTTCTCGCGTCCTCGAAACCGCTGAAAAAGTTCTCCTGATAGATTTTCAGGCTGCCCGAAATATCGAATTCCGTTCGCGTATATAGTTCTTTTACTGCGGTCTTCTGCATCGTTCGGTCCGTCGCCGTCCAGTTGTCCGGCCACGTTCTGTCAATGCCCGTTCCGTAACTGCCGGTCATAAAAAAATACAGTCTGTTAAGTGTCAGCCTGATATCTGTTCTAAGATTTAAAGGAAGGTTATTGTTCTTGCCTCCCCCCATGTTCTTTTCGTCGAAAATAATGTCTTCGAATTCCAGCCCCGCATAAGCGTAGGAATTACCGAAAGTGAAAAGTACGCCCGGTCTGAAGTCCGCTTCCGATTTCTGTTCCGAAAGACCCGCATCCGCAGTTATTTTAACATAATTATTTACATTGTATCCGAATCCCGCCTCCGCCGACTTTTTTTCGTATGATAAAAGCCTTCCGGTATCTTTATGATACCTGAACCTGAAAGAAAAACCCCTTCCGATGTCTTTGTTTATCACAGCCTCCTCTTTTGACATTAATAGCCAGGTGGTAAGGCTTCCGTGGCTCGTCTGAACGAAAGATCCGGAATAAAGATTTCCCTCCCTTGCGGTTTTCCATTCTGACTGCTGATCGTAATTTAAAAAGGGGTAAAGAAAAAATTCCTCGTCGAAATACGGCACGGTGAACGGATAGGCCGCGAAGGATGATATTATATAAAAAAGTATTAATAACGCAGTTCTTTTCATCGCTGAATAATATTCAATAATATTTGAAACGTCAAATTCTTTTTTTATACAAACTCTTTGACAATGCTTTAAAATGTGTGTAAATTTATGCGTTATATTTTGATAATGAAATTGCGGAAATTTATTTGATTTGTACTGAGTAAAACAGGGGGTTTAATTGGATCGTAAGAAAATATGGCTTTCATCTCCCCATATGGGCGGGGAAGAACAAAAGTTTGTAAAGGAAGCTTTCGATTCAAACTGGGTTGCTCCTTTAGGACCCAATGTAGACGAGTTCGAAAATGAAATGAGCCGGTATCTTAACATAAAATCCGCGGCGGCATTAAGCTCCGGAACGGCGGCGATACATCTCGCGCTTATAATGAACGGTATAAAGGCAGGTGATGATGTTATATGTCAGTCATTCACTTTTTCCGGCAGCGCTAATCCGATAGCCTACCAGCAGGCGAGAGCTGTTTTCATCGACAGCGAAGAGGAAAGCTGGAACATGGACCCCGTACTTCTTGAAAAAGCAATAAAGGACAGAAAGAAGCAAACGGGAAAATATCCCGGGGCGGTGATAGCTGTTCATCTCTACGGTCAGAGCGCGAAGATCGATGAAATAAAAGCAGTATGCGAAAAATATAAGATACCTCTCATTGAGGATGCTGCGGAAGCTCTCGGAGCGTCGTTCGGCAACAGAAAGCTCGGAACTTTCGGCGATATCGGAATTCTTTCGTTCAACGGAAACAAGATACTTACCACGTCAGGCGGAGGAATGCTCGTATCGGATAATGATGAATTCGTCCGAAAAGCGAGATTTTTATCCACGCAGGCCAGGGATAACGCGCCCCATTACGAGCATACGCAGATAGGCTACAACTACAGGATGAGCAATGTTCTGGCGGGGATAGGCAGGGGGCAGTTGAAGGTGCTGGACAAAAGGGTGGAAAGAAAAAGAGAGATATTCGACAGATATAAAAAAGGACTGGGAAGATTAAAAGGGATATCGTTCCAGCCCGAACTTAAAGGTTCTTACGGCAACAGGTGGCTGACCGCGGCTGTTTTAGAGCCGGGCGCAAGGGAAGAGGTACGGCTTGAGCTTTTAAAGTACAACATAGAATCGAGGCCGCTATGGAAACCTATGCATCTGCAGCCTGTCTTTAAGGACTGCGTGAGATATGTAAGCGGAGTGAGCGAAAGGCTATTTAAGGACGGCCTTTGCCTTCCTTCCGACACGAAAATGACGAACGGGGAGCAGGACGAAATAATCGGGATAATCAAAAAAATGATCAGAGGCTGAAACAATGTTCAAAGTTCTGAAAGCATCCGATAAAAGGCTCTTAGGTATACTCGCCACCCTTCTTATAACGATCTGCAGTTATTTCTCATCCGTATTTTTCGTGCGTGTTAACGTTCACTTGAATCATCTTATCTTCATTTTCGCCATGAGGATGGCGCTTTCTTTCCTTATTATGAACGACTACAAGCTTTCGTGGTCTTCCGCTTCGGCAAAATCATATCTTCTAAAGACGCTTATCGGGATACTGGCGTTTTTGATCTCGCTGCCCGTATTTTTTGTAATTTTCAAGCACGGGGATGACATTTTACGTATGCTGTCACTGGAGGTCGTTCTGTTCCTTTTCATTCAGAATACGTCGATGCTCGTTTACAGACACGTTTTATTGAATATTCACAACCGGAGAAAGGAGAAGAGGGTCGTGATTTACGGCGCGGGTAAAGCCGGGCAGAAGATAGCTGAAGAATTCTCAGATACGGTTTACAAGGTAAAATTCTTTATAGACGACAATGATAAGGTAAGGCAGAGAACAATTGACGGAGTACCGGTTCTTTCCAAGGAAACGTTCATTGAGCTTTCAGAGTCCAAAAAGATCAGAAAATACGATCTGTTAGTGATCGCGATGCCTTCACTTGGCGACAGAAAGATGATAAAAAAATTCTTCGAGGAGCTCAGCCCATATTTTTACGAGGTCAGGATCCTGCCGGCGCTCTCCGACATTCTTCAGGATAGGAATTTCTTTACTCAGCTCAGGAACATTGATGTTAAAGACCTTTTAGCAAGACATCCCAAGGATCTGAACGAGGACAGGATCAGAAATTTCATAAAGGGTAAAAGGATACTTGTAACCGGCGGCGGCGGGAGCATAGGTTCCGAGATATGCAGACAGTGCTGCAAGTACGGTGCGGAACAGGTGATAGTCCTCGACCACAGCGAATTGGACCTTTATATGATAAACGAGGAACTTTCCTGCAAAAAAGTCGTGCCGGTGCTTCAGTCTGTAAGGGACATAATCAGCCTCGAGAAGACTTTCTCTAAATACAGGCCTCAGATAGTGATCCACGCAGCGGCGTACAAGCACGTGCCGATGGTCGAGTACAATGTGATAGAAGGTATTACAAACAATATAATCGGCACGAAGAACTGTATCGACCTTTCGATCCATTACAAGGCCGAGAAGTTCGTGCTGATCTCGACGGATAAAGCCGTCCGTCCGACCAACGTGATGGGCGCGACGAAGAGGGTATGCGAACTTTACGCCCAGAACTCTAATCACAACGGCACTGAGATCTGCGCGGTGAGGTTCGGCAACGTCCTCGGTTCGTCCGGTTCTGTGATCCCGAAGTTCACTCAGCAGATAAGAGACGGCGGCCCGATCACCATCACCCATCCCGAGATCACCCGTTATTTCATGCTTATCCCGGAAGCCTGCCAGCTGGTTCTTCAGGCGGCTTCGATCGGGCGCGGCGGCGAGGTGATGATACTTGACATGGGCGAACCCGTCAGGATCGTCGATCTGGCTAAGAACATGATCAAGTTAGCCGGACGCCCGGACATCCAGATAGAGTTTACGGGGTTAAGGCCGGGCGAGAAGCTCTACGAGGAGCTTCTGATCGACGACACGGACAAGCGGACCGAGTTCGAGTCGATCACGATCGCGAAGGCCGCGAAGTACGACATCGCTCTTCTCAATGGTCAGATCATGGACCTTCTGGCGTGCGATGACAAGATCGCAAAGCTGAAAGAGATTGTTCCCGAGTTCAATCATTCTCCGAACGTGACGCCGAAAGAGGATTATTTTAAAGAGCACAAGATGACCGCGCAGGAGCCCGACCTTTTCAATCAGGGATCCGCAGTCAGAGGCTGATATATAATATTAACACAGTCTACGTGGTATAAATTATAGTATTATATTGTCGTAATTAAGACACCTGATATTACTTCATTCAGGATCTCATCATATTATTTTTCGAAGCAGGCTACAACCGGCTGAAGCCGGCATTAATATCACTCGCATATCATCCTCCAAAAAAATATCCGCATTAATCATATATTAAATTGGAGGTTAACCGTACCGGTACGATCTTTGATATTTTTTCTCCGGATATATGGCTCGTTCAAACGACAATACTGGGATGCACCCCCGCTTCTAAAAACATATGACTCGACAGATGACCTCTGCCGGTCAAGGAGCGAGACATAATTCATATCAAAACGGATCCCGTTACATCTCTTTACCTGCCGGTACGGTAAATACAATAAAGTAGCGATCAGCCTAATGAGGCAGGGTCCGTTTTAAGATGAAGTTATTTCTCGCAATTAATTTTACTGAACGTAACGCTCGATCGAAAGAACGCCCTTGACCCCGAAAAGCTTTTTCCTGAGCTTGATAAAATGATTAATGTTCTTTACTTTGCCGATCAGGTTGCCGATGACTATGGAATTGTCGGTCTTAAGCTCAAGAAAAGTCAGATTAATATTCAAAGAATTAATGATCTTGATAACTTCATACAGAAGATTCGGCCTGTCTTCAGCAGCAATTTTAAAACTAACTTCGAACTCCTCGTCTTTGTCCACCTCCCAGACAGTATTAACAAGACTCACGGGATCGGCGGAACCGATAACCGGACAGTTAGAAAGATGGATCATAACGGTGTCATCATCGAGCATCTGGCCTACAATAGTATCGCCAGGAAGCGGATGGCAGCAGGTAGCGTATATTATCTTTTTCGAATTCTCTTCTTTAATGATCACGTTCTTAGGGCTTTTGATCCTGATCTTCTCGACAAATTTTTCCAGAATACTCTCTTTTTTCAAAGAACTTAGCTTACGCATAAAATTATTCGGCTTGATCTCGCCGCTGCCCACCGCATAATAAAAATCCTCGACAGCCGTAAACCCGTAGGCTTTAAGAATGGTTTTCAATGATTGCCTCTCGATCGGAAGATTATATTTCTTAAGCTCATTAATAAAAATATCCCTTCCCAGCTTAACAGTATCGTTATATTCGGTCTTTTTAAGAAAATGCTTGATCGAAGTCCTGGCCCTCTGACTCTTCGCGAATTTAAGCCAGTTATAGCTCGGATGAGCTTTCGGCGAAGTAATAATCTCGATAATATCGCCCTTCTCTAGAGTAGTAGAAAGCGGGATAACCTTGCCTCTTCTTTTCGCAGCAATGCACTGATTTCCGATCCTCTCATGGATCTTATAAGCGAAATCAACGGGTGTTGAGCCTGCCGGAAGTGTCACCATATCCTTTTTAGGCGTAAAAACGAATATCTCGCCGGAGACAAGGTTTATCTTCAGTTCTTCCAGGATCTCTTTCGGGTTGCTTGCCTCAAAACTCTCCTGCAGTATTGTTCTCAGCTTAAGTATGTACTCATCGATGGCGTGAAGGTCATCATTATTCGACGACTTGTACCTCCAGTGCGCCGCAAGACCGAATTCCGCGATCTCATGCATTTTTTCCGTTCTGATCTGGATCTCTATCACTCTGTTCTCGAAAAGCACTTTCGTATGGAGAGACTGATAACCATTCGCTTTAGGTGCGGCGATATAATCGTTGAACATACCCTGTATCGGCATAAAAAGCTGATGAATTATACTCAGAACATTATAGCAGTCCTCGGTCTCGGGAATAATTATCCTGAGAGCGATAATATCCAGTATCTCCTCGAACGTTTTTTTACGCACATTAATTTTGTTGAAGATCGAATAATAGTGCTTTATTCTGCCGTTGACAACAGCTTTAATATTCCTCTTTTCAAGCTCGCTCACAATAACAGGAGTGATCCTGTGGATGTATTGATCCATCGAACCTAAAGAATCCTCGAGCTTTTTTGAGATCGCTTCGTAATTGACCGGATCGAGGATCTCGAAAGACCTGTCCTCGAGCTCGTTTTTAACCTTGAACATTCCCAGCCTGTAGGCTAGCGGTGCGTAAATGTCAAGGGTCTCGCGCGCTATCTTCTTCTGCTTTTCAGGCTTCATGAACCGGATAGTCCGCATATTATGAATACGGTCGGCGAATTTAATAAGAATGACACGCAGGTCCTTGATCATGCTCAGAATAAGTTTTCTGTAATTCTCGGTCTGCTTTTCCTCAAAAGTATCGAAATATATCTCGTTGATCTTCGTAACACCGTTCACGATCTCGAAGATCGTATCGCCGAATTTATTTTTAATCTCAACGCCGGATATTTCCGTATCCTCCACGACGTCGTGAAGAAGCGCGGCGGCTATAGTAACATCATCCACCTTTAATTCGGACAGGATCTCGGCGACCATAACCGGATGCTCGATGTATGGTTTTCCACTCCGCCTGAAAACGTTTTTGTGAGCCTGGAACGCGAAATCATAAGCCTGCCTGATAAGATCGGCGTTGACGTTCATTCCCGTCGCCTGAAGCCTTTTTATAATGTTCTCTATCTGTATCAGATATCGTGACGGCATCGCTTTCTACCTGGAAATTTGTTTCGCGCCTAAAGAAGCTACGAGTTTTATGGCGTTATGGATCTCTTTTACTACATCTGTTGGAAGGAGGCTGTGCTCGCCGTATTTTTCAGTGGCGTATTCGGCGGCTAAAGCGTGAACGAATATCGCAGTACTGACAGCCTGCTCGATATGGACTTTCTGACCGAGAAGACTGACGATGATACCTCCCAAGATGTCTCCCATTCCACCTACAGCCATCGCAGGATTCTTATTCACGTGAATTAGAACTTTTCCCGAAGGATATGCAATTATTGTCGGAGTTCCTTTAAGAACGATGTAGCATTTCCATTCTACAGCTTTCTGTGTCGTGACCTCCAGCCTGTTAAGAATGAAAAGCTCTTTGCTCATTCCTGTAAGCCTTGCCATTTCGCTGTTGTGAGGAGTTATCACTAAAGGCGAATTGAATTCGTTGAACATCTCGGTCGACTCGGAAATGATATTTAACGCGTCGGCGTCAAGAACGATAGGTTTGCCCTCAAGTTTTTGAAGAAGTTTTTTTACGACTTTTTTCGTTTCCGGATGAACGGACAGACCGGGTCCTACAAGGCAGGCGTCGCACCATTTATATCCTTTTAATACGTCCTTTTCCGCGTTAAGCGAAGTATATCCGGGCTGAGCGTATCCAAGAGGTATCGTCATGATCTCTGGAAATACCGTAGAGACAGATGCAGATATGTTCATAGGGATCCCGAGTTTTAAAAGACCCGTTCCCGATCTCAGCGCCGCTATGGATGATAAAGCGGCTGCTCCGGGCATTGATAATGAGCCTGCGAAATTGAAAACTTTCCCGAAATCTTTTTTATCGGAAATAAGGTCTCTCTTTTTATATCCGCCCGCCGCGTCATTAAGCTCGAGAAGGACTCTCGTGTCCAGTATCTCCTCGTCGAGTTCTTTCGGGAATCCAATATCCACCACGTCGATCACGCCGCTGTGCGTATATCCGTCGTTTATATAAAGCCCTATCTTAGGATATGCGAAAGTCACGGTATGGTCAGCTATTACGGCGATGTCCTCGGAGTTCCCTGTCGTACCGTGAATGCAGGACGGGATGTCCACAGAATATACCTTATTGGGAGATTCATTAATTATCTTTATAATATCGTAAAAAATACCTTCGGGATTTGAATTGAATCCGGTACCGAATATGGCGTCTATTACGATAGAACCTTCTTCAAGAATAAAATCGGAGGTGTTATCAACAAATACCGCGGATTTAACGGATTTAGCCATCTTTTTATAAGCTTTTTCAGATTCTTCGGACAGATCAGCCTTTTTCGCAAGGATATATACGCTAACAACAGCTTTAGCATCCGACAGAAGTTTTGCCGCGTACATTCCGTCACCGCCGTTATTTCCTTTTCCGCAGACTACGGTGAATTTCTTATCTTTAAGTTCACCTTCGTATTTAAGAATTGTGTTAAATACGCCATCCGCGGCGTTCTCCATAAGTTTCGAGGCTTTAATGCCGTAATTCGAGACGACTATTTTGTCGAGCTGTTTCATGATCTCTGCGGTGACAAGTTTTTTCATGATCTTTTCCTGAATGTAATATTTTTTTATGTTTCCAGTGAATTGCCCGGATTAAAATAACGGTGTTTCAGATGATCGTGTTCCAAATAAATTTATAATGCTTCCGTTTAAAATTTTCCGCGCAATAGACACTTATGTGCAATATAAAAACGCAGGGGCTCAAAGTCAAGCGAAAGTTTTTCTGCGTTTTCGTTACATTTATGCGATATGGCTCAAAAGTTCCTGTAAGTCCGAAACGCAGATAACGTTCTTATGAAATGTTGTTTTCGTGCGCTGATTCGGTTTGGGGACGAAGATCTTCTCAAAACCGAGCTTGACGCATTCGGCGATCCTCGCCTCGATACCCGAAACCGCCCTGACCTCTCCGTTAAGCCCGATCTCGCCGCAGAAAACGAATTTGTGGGGTATCACGATGTTTCTCATCGAAGATACAAGAGATACCGCCACCGACATGTCCGCTCCCGGATCGGTCAGTTTTTCGCCGCCGGTCACATTGAGAAAGACATCCTGACCGGAAATGTGAAGTCCTATGATCTTGTCGATCACCGCGAGTATCTTGCTAAGTCTTTTTATGTCGAATCCTGCGCAGTTCCTCTGCGGATTTCCGAATTTAGATTCTGTTACAAGAGCTTGTATCTCGATCAGAAACGGCCTTGTTCCTTCGATCGATGCCGTTACCGATGTTCCCGGATTGCCCGCAGGATCCGTATTCAGAAAATACTGGGAGGGGTTCTTTACCTCCTCCAGACCTTCTGCTCCCATCTCGAACATTCCGATCTCGTTGGTCGAGCCGAACCTGTTCTTTACCGTGCGCAGTATCCTGAACCTGTGATATCTGTCGCCTTCAAAATAAAGAACGGCATCCACCATGTGCTCGATCATCTTCGGACCGGCTATAAATCCGTCCTTGGTCACGTGACCTATCAGAAAAAGGCAGAGATCCTGTTTTTTTGCAAGCGTGATCAGCTCGGATGAAACGCTTCTCACCTGGCCTACTGATCCCGGCGATGATTCGTCGTCTGAAGAATATAAGGTCTGAATAGAATCTATGACGACTATGTCGGGACTGTTTTCATTAATCCATCCCGTTACCGCCGAAAGATCGTTCTCGCAGAATACCGGCATGCTGTCCTCATCCGCGGCGATCCTTTCAGCCCTGTGCCTGATCTGGTGCGGCGACTCCTCTCCCGAGACGTAAAGCGTCCGATATCCGGCAGCCTGCATCCCGGAGAGATATTTAAGCATCAGGGTGGATTTACCGATGCCGGGGTCTCCGCCAATAAGCACCGTCATCCCCTTAAGGAGACCTCCTCCGAGCACTCTGTCCATCTCGGGTATAAGCGATGTGACCCTGCTTTTTTCTTCAGAGTTAATATCTTTTAAAAGAACGGGCGCGCTTTTTGATGCGGCGCTTATATTGTTTTTATTCTTCGGTCCAGATACCTTAAACTCCTTAAATGATCCCCATGCGCCGCAGGAAGGGCATTTTCCGAGCCATTTCGGAGCGTCGTACCCGCATTCGGTGCAGACGAAATTCACTTTGTCGTTCTTAGCCATTTTTTATCCGTTATGATAGATCTTTATATTTTCTTAAAGCGAGTTCCGAAATAAATACAAGAGCCATTATTATGAAAAAGTATTTATTTCCGGTTATGTCCGTGCGCTCTATTTCGGAAATTTCTTCTGTTTTCCCGCGCCTGAGATCCAAAAATTCTGCAGCACCGCTCAAGGGTACGGCTGTTCCTTTTCTCGATGAAGCGAAGTTCTTAACGAAAGAAGTGTCGGTGCCGATCAGCCTGGTCTCCAGATCGTTCTCGACGATCCTGAACGGTATAAGCTTTTTTATTTCGCCGCCGCCGTCTTCTTTAACGATAATTTTCGCTGTATATTTGCCGGGTTTATCGATATACAACTCCGCGAAATAATCTCTCCCGTTGAATATAAGAGGAGCGCTTAATGAACTTTCCGAAATACTCACTACAGCTTCTGCTTTACTTACCGGTTCAAGCTTGCTGTCGAGGATAGGTCCTTTAAAGGCCGCTTTTTCGCCGGAATAATACTGTTCTTTCTGAGTATTCACCCTTATTCTGTCAAAGGATCTGTCGGCGGAAAGAAGATCAGCTATGTTGAACATCAGATTCGAGAAATGTTCGTCAGGGTCATTGAACGCGGCTTTCCAGAATGAGCTGAAATTAGCCAGAAGCAGGCATTCCTTGATTCCGTTCTTTTTATAGAGTGCGGCGGTTTTCGATGAAGGCGAGATCAGCAAAAGAGGTCTGTAAGTTTTTTCGTCGGCGATGAACATCTGATTGTAAACGATATCAGGAAGACCGTCAAGGATAACAGGCTGTGAAGAGCGCGTAAGAAGATATCCGCCCTCTCCGCCTGTATTTTCAGATAACCTGCCTTCTGAATCTGAAAAAGCCCTGAAATCGAATCCTCCGCCTGTGAGAGAGGACAGTTTTATCCTGTCGGTCGATCTTGTAATAAAGAAAAGGCGGGAAGAGAATTTTTTCATAAGCTCTATTGTACGGGCATCCGCTTTTATTGAAGGAGATCCGATCGCTATCAGAGACCCGAAATCCGATGCTTTGAGAGAATCGCCGAACGCATTTTCATACACCGATGTGAATCTGTATCCGCCTATTCTGAGCATCTTTGTTAGAAATGCAAGATCAAAAGATGGTCCTTTCGATACGATAAGGATCCTTTCCGCTGCAGGGTCTTTTTTCTGATAAGCGGTCTTTTTGTTATTGTAGGTATTTTTTTCTTCCTTCAGCTTCCCGATCACAAATTCAGTTTCTCTGGTGCCGTTCTTAAAATCAGGAAGTTCAGTGCGGACAGAGGTAAAACTTCCTTTTTCAGGTATTTTCCCTTTTAGCGTCTTTAATACCTTCCCGTTTTCCAAAATATCGATCAGGAATTCCTTTTCACTGCTTTGTCCCGTAAATCCAGTCTTAACTGTAAAATATGAATCCTTACCGTCCGGATCGTTCTCATATATAAGATCCTCAATATAAATATCGGGATCGTCCGATCTTACGGAGCTATATACGACGTTAACTGGAAGACTGCCTTTTAAGGTAAAATTATCCGCGACCGTAAAATTTCCGTCGGTTACGAGAATGATCGATCTGACATTCTGCGATTCCGCAAGATCTTCAGTCATTCTTTCCGTATAACCGTCAGAAATAATTGTAAAGCTGTCCGCGAAACTGAGATAAGAATCATTTAGTATTTCCGTTGTTTTTCCGAAAGAAGAACTGATAAAAGAATCATCGTTCTTTATGCTTTCATAAATATCATTTATCATGACAGTATCGGCAGGGTTGTTAAGTGCCATCGAACGCGAATCGTCGAACATCACAAGATGCCTTTCGGGAACAGTTCTTACGCCTGTACGGACTATCTCGGGGCTGAATATTAAAAGCGCGATCATTGCGAGGAAAAGAAATTTAAGGGCGAACAGTATCCTTTTCGTCCAGCCTGTCATTCCGTCGTTAGCTGAGTAAAATCTTACGGCAAAGAAAATGAGAACGATTAAAGCCGCCAGAAATATCCCCGGATATTTGAATTCTAATATCATATAAAATTATACCGCAGCTGTATCAATTGTCCTCTTCAAGAAAATCGAATCCTCTGGAGATCTTTTTTTCTCCTGTAGAAGTGGGTTTGGGATCAAGAAGAGCGTCAGATTTCGAAGTAGCTTTTTTATCTCCAGAAGAGCTGAAGTCGAGTTCGACAGTATCTTCAATTTCAGGTTTTTCAGCGTTGTCCGAAGTTACTGCAGCGGATTTTAAGTTGGCCGGTTTTTTTAGTGCCCTTTTCGCTCCGGTCTCGTTTTTTTCTTTCTTTTCCTGGCCGAATTCGAATTTTTCCAACAGGGTTATCATAATTTCTTCAATGGTCTTGTCGATGTTCCCGCCTTTTGGATCGATCTTTACAAGAGTCGCGATGTCATTAAAAAAAGTCTCGTATTTGGTAAAAAGATCGCCCTTTTTATTAAAAAGCAGTATGAACAGCAGAAAAAGAATTATAATGCCCATCACTGAAATTATTATAATGTAGATCATGCCTGAGCCGACCTGCTGGACAGAACCGGTTTCTACCGGATCCGACGATGCCTCGGTTTCGGCGACAGGAACGACCTTTACCGTATCTGATGCAGTAGTATCCTCCTCTGAAACTTCGGAAATTCCCGACTTCGGCGAAACCGTGTTGAATTTTGTTGCAGAAACAAGAACATAAAGCTCGTCGATATTACCGCCGGTCGCGCTTTTGTATATAAGGACCTCCTCACTGAAATTCTCTTCTTTCGCTGCTTTTACGACAAGTTTATTCAAACCTTTCTTAAAGCTGACGGGATTACCGTTGTTGATTATCAGCACGGAGTTGGGATCATCAATCTTTAATCCGTTTACGTTCTTCAAAGCTTCAACGGTAATAGTATCTGTCATAGCGTCAGGCGTAAAGTTTATTCTCGCGTTGTTCGCCCGCAATGAGTCGTTTAGAACTACCCTGAGTTCGGGTTTATATACCGCCGATACGGTCAGTCTGTCGGTTTTACCGATATCTTTTTTTGTAAAATTAAATGACGCTGAATATGTTTTTCCTTCTGCCAGGTCCCCGCTGATAGTTGAAATATCGAAAATGATTTCTATAAGACCGTCATTTAGTTTTTTTAATGTAAATCCGTTCTTTCTTTCGGACGAATAAGTTAAAGTTTCATATTTGTTCACTTTGAGCGATATTGCGCCGTATTCGCCTTCGCCAAGATAAAAATTTTTCTTTTTCGTAAAATCAAGCAGTTCGGCACCCGAAACTGAAAAAATAAATGATGCGGCAAGGATTAATAACAGCATAATAGTTCTTTTCATAAAACATCTCCGTATTTTTTTATTACATTAGATCCGCAGGGTCCACATCAACGTCGGTCCTGACGGAAGAAGAGCATCTGAAGGAGCCGAGAGAATCCGAAACGAGATCTCTGACTTTACTTCCGCTCTTATCATTAATTATACTCGATTTTATCAGAATATACAACCGAAATATGTTGTTAACTTTATGTATCATTTTATCGACCGGTCTGTAAACTGTACAGACCTTATTTTTTCCAGACAGTATGCTGTAGAGTTCATCTGCCGCATTTTTTAATTCGGAGGGTATCTTTGACGATAAAGTGATCTTTATAAGCCTGGAATACGGTGGGTAGAACGTAACCTTTCTCACGTTCAGTTCTTCTTTCAAAAACCCCGTGTAATCGTGGGAAAGCGCGAATTTCAAAACCGGATTATTTTCGTTGAAAGTCTGGATAAGAACAATTCCCGGAATATCCCCCCTTCCGGCTCTACCCGAAACCTGTTCTATAAGCTGTACTGCCTTTTCATCAGATCTGAAATCGGGAAAAACGAGCTCGCCGTCAATGTTGACTATACAGACAACGGAGACCTGATGAAAATCCAGACCTTTGGCTATCATCTGCGTTCCGACGAGCACCGCTGCTCCGGGAAGAGCGAATTTGTCCAGAATTTTCGCGTGGCCGTCTTTCGATCTCGTTGAATCGTAATCCATCCTGTAAACGGGCACGTCTTTAAAAAGCGATCTGATCTCCTCTTCCACCTGCTCCGTTCCGGTGCCTTTAAAAACCACATTTTCGCTTCCGCATGATGCGCATTTTTCACTTCCTTTTTCATAATAGCCGCAGTAGTGGCAGATCATTCTGTTCCTGTCAAGATGATAGGTCAGAGAAACCGAGCAGTTGGGACATTTCGCCGGGCTCCCGCACGATCTGCATACGAGCTGGGACGAATATCCCCTTCTGTTCTGAAGTATCATGATCTTTCTACCGAGATCCAGTTCCCGCCTGAAAACGTCGATAACCGGTTTTTCAAAAAGTCCTGTGAAGATCTCTTTTTTTACCGTTCTCACTTTTGGAAGAACTGCGTTACTGAATCTGTTCTTTATCTCTAGAAGGGAATATTTTCCCGACATAGCGTTAAAATAACTTTCCGGTGAAGGTGTCGCGCTGCCCAGGATCACCGGCGCGCCGTTGAAAAATCCCCTCATCACGGCAGAGCTTCTTGCGCAGTATCTCGGTCGCATTTCGCTCTGTTTATATGACGAATCGTGCTCTTCGTCGACGATAATTACTCCGATGTTCTTTAAAGGGGCGAATATGGCGGATCTAGGCCCTATGACTATGGAACATTTACCTTCTCTTATCCTGTCCCAGCTGTCAAGTTTCTCTATATCTGTAAGTCTGCTGTGCAGAATAGCTATCCTGTCGCCAAAATAAGACCTGAACCTTCTTACGGTCTGAGGGGTAAGAGAGATTTCAGGCACGAGCAAAATGGCATTTTTTCCGAGTGCAAGCGCTTTTTCTATCACGGAGATATAGACCATCGTTTTTCCGCTTCCGGTGATACCGTAAAGAAGAAATGTTCTGTGTACGCCTTTTTCAAGCTCTGAACTCACCGCTGCGGCGGATCGGCTCTGCTCTTCGTTCAGTTCAGGCGGTCCGGCAGGCGCAATGTTCTCTGTAAGTAGTGTTCCTAGATGATCCTTCCTGACGTTTACGGATTCGATCAAACCTGATCCCAGAGCTTTTTTCACAAGAGCTGGAGTTAAGTTCCTTTCTTTTGATTCTTTTAACAAAATGACACAACGGTCACAAAATATTCTGTCGAGTAGTCTGCCCGTATCATCATCTGTTCTTTTTGATCTTTTGTAGGCTTTCAAAAACACTCCGCGCTTTTTTTCGTAAACGGGAGAGCTTTCAACAATTCCCAAACTCCGGTATTTTCTCAGCACGGCGCGGGATCTTTCGCCGAAAAGTTTTATTACTTCGGATGTGTTTACAGGCCCGAACTGATCTATGAACCGGTAAATACCGGTTTCATTTGCAGGAACGGAATAGTTACTTTGTGAACATGAGAGAGAGATCTGAGCCGGCGACATTATCTGAAGAAGAGAAGGTACTGCAAGTCTGATCACTTCACCTAAAGGACATAAATAATATTCCGATATCCATCGTATGAATTTCAGCATCTCGGCGGATATTACGGGATGATCATCAAAAAATTCGAGCACTTCACTTAAGCCCGGACGCGCTTCTTTTTCCGATATAGAGGTCACGAATCCGACGGTAGTTCTTTTATTGAAGATCACGGCGACTCTGTAGCCGACAGGATATTCAGGAATCAATTCGCCGTTTTTCGGCGGCAGATATGAAAATTCGCCTTCTACAGGCAGAGGCAGCGTTACGTTCAACAGCATCTGCTCTCCTTTTTCCGGGTAACTTTTACGATGACAGCTAAATATAACATTTTAAGTCCGAAAACGTAACAGAATTATTACACCGAAATAAATATTTAATTTATATTTGCTTTATGGAATAGAAAATCTTATTTTATCACTAAGTTACTAAAAATGGAGAAGTTGTATGTCCGATTTAAAAGCGAGCTACAAATTCGGGTTATATGGAAGATGCCCCGTATGCAAGGATATAACTCAGGAGATATGCGAAGGATGCGGAGCAACGGAATCCTTTACCGATTCCAGCAAACCCGGCATTGTTATATGTACCGAATGTAATCTTGAACACAGCATAAGGTGCAGCAAACCCGGATGCGGTAATCAGATAAAGGTACTAAGAACTCCGAAAAACGCTGATGAAAAAACTAGAATAGACGAGTTTATATATAGAAAAAAGAACAAAGATATGGACAAAAGGGTTTTCATTATAAAAGAAACCCCGAAGGCTTCTGTCATAAAAGAAGTAAAAGTTCCTGTCTCGGATATCAAACAGAAAGAAAGCGAAGATCTTTTAATACTCGATACCAATGTTCATATTCCCCAGGCGGTACTTCCCGGCTCTGGCACGGTCAAGCTGGTCGGTAAGGAGAGTCCGTTTCAGTCTTCATCTCTTGAGGATATGAAGGAAAGCGTTACACCTGAAATAAAACCTGCTCCCGCAGCGGAGAAACCCGTTACTGCTACAAAAGCGGAAGAACCTGTAGTGATCTCTTTGAAAGAGGAAACGCAGAAAAAGACCGAAAAGACTCCGTCTTCTTCTCCTTCTCCGGAAGAAAAACAGGAGCTTGATAAGATCAAGAATTTCTGGAAAACAAAAGAGCTGACGGAAAAAGAGGAGAAAAAAGAAGAAGAGAGAAGGATAGTCAACCAGTTCTATGACGAACAGGAAGACGATGCTCTGGACAAGAAGATCAATTTTGAGAATATTTATAATGAAACCGTTTATTTCGACTGTAAAGTATGCGGCAAGGAGGAGCAGAAGATAGTCTGCGATAAATGCGGCCAGTTCAACCAGTTCTCTTTAAACTACGATGCTTTGAGCTGTAAATGCAATAACGAGATCAAAGTTAAGACATGCAGCTGCGGAGCAAAACACGGCCACAGCGATTTTTTCCTCGTTTCTGACGGTATAAAATGGCAGTATTCAAAATCGAAGAGCTTTTATAATTACAGAAAAGGCAGAATGCTCGTTTTTTCGACATGCCCGACTTGCGGTGTTTTTTCAGTAGAGAAATGCAAGGTCTGCGGCAGTAAAGTCAATTTCGGATTTCCGAACAGGAACAATGAGGTCTACTGCAAGAACTGCGGTACAGTAAATCAGTTTTTGTGCGAGAACCGCAACTGCAACGATACGGTCAAAGCTCTCAAGAACCCTAATTCAATCGAGCAGCAGCTTGAATGGCTGAACGAAGTGATGAATTTTAAGACAAGACTTACGAGCGAGAAAGTCAAGTACGCTGAACCCGGTTTTGAAAAGAAGCCCAAACCTGCCGCTCAGGAAGTTTCTATCGGGGATGATTCAGCTCCCGATTTTACGAATTCATTTATAGAGGAATTTGATTCTAAGACAAAATCTATTATCACTTCGTCATTTATATCAGAAGTAGAGGATGAAGTTAAACAGAGACAGAAACTCCAGGATGAGCTTAAGAATTTTAATAAAACTCAAGTAGCTCCGCAGCAGCCTGCGAAACCGACATTCGGTGCACCGTCAGGTTCAAAACCTGTTCAGGCTCCCGTGGGATTCGGTAATATCAATATGGAAAATGAAAGTTCAGGTCCTTCTGTTATTTCTTTTGATGATTCAGCTAGCAGTAAGACCAAGTATATTATTATCGGTATAGTAGCGGTCGTTATTATAGCTGCTGCTTACTGGGTTTATTCAGCTTTCTTATCCGGCGATAAAGGGCAGGTTCCAGCAGTACAGCCTGTTGAAGAGATCTCTCCGGCAGATTCATCCTCAGCTGATACTTTGAAAGCGCTTTCAAAGGACGAGAAAACGGATAAGAACGCCGCTCAGACAATTATTGATGCTCAGAAGAGTAATATAGATAAGGCAAAGAAAGCGGTCGAGGCTAATCAGAAAGCCGCAGAGGATCAGGCAAAACAGCTTGAGCAGATCAAGTAATAGTTTTATATCAGTCATATTGTTTTTCGAACTTGGCCGCAGCCGGCTAATGCCGGTATTAATTAAATCAACATACCCGATATAAATTCATTCCGGATCTCATCCTGCAACCATTAATCTCAATCGCTTCTTTGATAAGGGTGTCGTACCTGCGAAAAGGAAAATGTAACGGATATCGATCCGTAACGAATTATATCGGGTATTCGGTTACCTTCTGCCGGTGATGCGGCGAGACATAATTCATATAAAAACGGATCCCGTTACTCCTCTTCACCCGCCGGTGCGGTAAATGCGATAAAATATCGATCAGCCTGATGTGGCAGGGTCCGTTTTTATATTAACTTATGTCGAGCAATTGATAATATAAAGAATTATATAAAGACAGAACCGGGTTCAAGTTTGAAACCATTAAGAAAACAGCCTACATCGCTTGCCGGCCTCGAATCGAGCTGAACTCTTGTAACAGTTAAGGATCCCGAACCTGCGGCGATCCTGATATAACCTTTCCTGCAGTCTGATTCAACAACTGTGCCGGGCTCGAGTCCGGTTGAAATATTATCAAAAGCTGTTTTAAGGAATTTAATACGCTTACCATTAATAGAAGTGCATGATCCCGGCTTTGGTGAAAGCCCCCTCACCCTGTTATGAATGCTTTCGGCGCTCTTTGTCCAGTCTATTATAAAATCATTAGCGAAAAGTTTCGGCGCAAGTTTAGAACTTGAATTCTCCTGTCTGTATGATTTTGCGCATCCTTCCAGAATATCTGTCACGGCATCCGCCAGAACGTTTTTTCCCATAAAAGAAAGCCTGTCATAAAGTGAGCCGTAATCGTCGTCATTAGTAATAGTCGTACTGACCTGTTTAACTATATCGCCCGAATCGACATCGCCGCTGTTAAGAAAGAATACGGTAACTCCGGTCTCTTTTTCGCCGTTAAAAATTGCATGATTTATCGGAGCGGCGCCTCTGTAATCCGGAAGAAGAGATGCGTGTAGATTGACCGAACCGAGCTTCGGGATCTCAAGAACCCGGGGAGCCAGTATGCGGAAAGCGACGACAACGAACAGATCCGCATCCAGGTTCTTTAATTCTTCAATAAATAATGGATCTCTCATCCTTACAGGCTGAAGAACAGGGATATTAAGCTCTAAAGCCTTTTCTTTAACGGCAGTATAACAGACCTTGAGCCCGCGTCCTCTTTCCTTATCAGGCTGAGTAACAACCGCCTTAATATTTATTCCCCTCTCATAAAGCTCTACAAGGGGAGGTACCGCAAAACCCGGCGAACCCATATAGATAATTGACCTTCCGCTCATCTTTTACTTTATTTCCTCGGGGCCGTTCTTTGTTATCTTCATTATCTTGCCCTCAGCATCGGTCAGAAGTTTTCTGCAGAATACGATCAGTTTCATACCCTCTTCGTACATCTCAAAAGTCTTATCCAAAGGAACCTGTCCGGATTCAAGCTTCTCCATTATCTCATTCAGTCTTTTAAGGGCATCTTCATATTTCATTTCTTTCATAGATATATCCGGGTTATTTTTTTCTGACCTGTATAGAAAGCTCTTCAAGCTGGTTTTCGTCGACTTCAGACGGTGCGTTCATCATCAGGCAGTTCTGATTTTTTGATTTCGGGAAAGCCATAACTTCGCGGATAGAATCCTCTCCGCAAAGGATCTGAACGATCCTGTCAATACCCGCCGCGATACCTCCGTGGGGAGGGGCGCCGTAGCTGAACGCGTTCAGAAGAAATCCGAACTTGTTCTCGATCTCAACATCACTCATACCGAGGATTTTAAAAATGCGCTTCTGAAAATTGCTGTTGTGGATCCTGATACTTCCGCTCGCCAGCTCAACACCGTTCAGAACAAGGTCGTAAAGCTGACCCAGAGCTGAATCGAGTTTATTCTCAATATCATCTGCGTATTCGGTCTTGGGCATAGTGAACATATGATGCATAGCCTGCCAGCGCTTCTCTTCTTCATTGAATTCAAAAAGCGGAAAATCTGTGATCCAGCAGAATTTAAATTCGTTCCTGTCATATAGGTTAAGTTCATCCCCGAGCCTGTTTCTCAGTGCTCCGAGAACTTTATTTGCCACAGCTTCAGTATCGGCAGCGAAGAAAACGATCCCGTCTTTGGTAAGACCGGCTTTATCAATAATGCTATTCTGTTCTGTCTCACTCAGATATTTCGTTATTCCGCCGTCAGCTTTTCCCGAGATGATCTTAATAAAGGCCAGCCCTTTTCCGCCTAGATGTTTCGCATAATCCTCGTACTCGGCGATCTGCTTCCTGCTCAGATTCTCAAGCCCTTCGACCGAGATAAATTTTACGCAGGCTGCACCTGCAAAGACCGAAAAACCGCTTCCTCTTGTTTCCGCGGTAATGTTTTTCAGATTTAATCCGAACCGGAGATCAGGCTTATCGACGCCGTACTCGTCCATCGCCTGTCTGAAAGTAAGCCTTTCAAAAGGGACTGCTATTTTTTTACCCAGAGATTCTTTCATCAGGCGGCTGAACATGCATTCGGTCAGCTCATATATTTCTTCTTCCGATGTAAAACTTTTCTCTATATCGATCTGAGTAAACTCCGGCTGCCTGTCCTTACGAGAATCCTCGTCACGGTAGCATCTGGCTATCTGAAAATATTTATCCTGCCCGCCGACCATCAGAAGCTGCTTGTAGATCTGCGGCGACTGCGGCAGAGCGAAAAAAGTCCCGGGATATAGCCTTGAGGGAACGAGATAATCTCTTGCGCCCTCAGGCGTACTTTTACTAAAAGTAGGCGTCTCGAACTCGATAAAGCCCTTTTCTGAAAGATAATTTCTAATAGACATACAGACTTTATGCCTTACTAAAAGGTTTTCGGTCATCTTCGCGCTTCTAAGATCCAAATAACGATATTGAAGCCTGACTTCCTCCTTCGCGTCCGATTTACCGTTCAGAAAATTGAAAGGGGGAGTAGCGGATTCATTTTCAATAGATATCTGATCAGCTATGATCTCGATCTCGCCGGTAGGAATATTTTTATTTGCTTCAGGTTTGACACTTACGATACCTGATATTGTAACCACGAATTCATTTCTGCACTGAGCAGCTTTATCAATTATTACGGGACTAAGTATTTTTGGATCGAAAACCGCCTGAGTTATTCCGTAACGGTCACGTATATCAAGAAATATCAGACCGCCGAGGTTCCTGTATTTGTTGATCCATCCGGATATCACTACATTTTTACCGGTGTCATCTTTTCTAAGCTCTCCGCAATTGTGTGTTCTTTTCATTATTAATTACTCCGCTGTTTAACGACACTGAATTTAACAATGTTTGGATGTTAAATCAAGATTAAGTTATACAAAAATCGCATTAAATTTTGACAAATATTATCTTGACAATTTCTGAAAAGAAAAGTAATTTACCTGCCTCAACTTTATGTGCGGACATAAAGCGGAAAGCCTGACAGTAAAAAGGATAGTTAAAATAAAAAAAGGAGTAACAAAATGGTAGAATGGTTCATAGCGGGTGGAGCTTTTATGTGGCCACTTCTGGCAGTAGCCGTATTTGGTTTAATAGTAGTATTTTACAAGATCTTTACTCTGATGGGCACTGGACTTAATGCTGAAAAACTAATGATCGACGTTAAAAAAGCAATTCAGACACAGGGAGTTCCCGGAGCTTTAAAACTCGTTCAGGGAAACAATAAACCGGTAGCTCTGGTTGTAAATGCCGGACTGACCAACGCAAAATATGGAATGGACAATGTAGAGAAAGGTCTTATCAATATGGGCGGTATCCAGAATACATATCTTTACAGCGGTATGGTTTGGCTATCAACAGTTGTTGCTCTTGCTCCGATGATCGGATTTTTGGGAACAGTGTGGGGAATGATCGCAGCGATGGACGCAATCGCTGCAGCCAATGATATATCTCCTGCCATTGTTGCAGACGGTATCTCTCAGGCTCTAATCACTACAGCAGCAGGTCTTATCATAGCTGTGACGATCCAGACTTTCCAGAACTTCTTCCAGTCAGTAATCGAAAAACGCGTTCTCGAAATGGAAGAGTCAAGTGTTGCTCTGGTCGAAGTTATGATGGACAGCGAATACAAAGACAAATAAGAAAACAACTAAAGAAAAGGCGATCAAATGTTAAGAAAACCCGTTAGAAAAGTAGGGGACTTTAACGCAGCATCAATGGCCGATGTGACTTTCTTGCTTCTTATTTTCTTTATTGTGACCACGACAATATCTTCAGACAAAGGTATTAAATTCGTTCTTCCGCCTAAAGTTGACAATACTGAAGGCGTCAAGGTCAAAGGAGTTGTGAACGTTTTCCTTAATGACGACAACGAGGTTCTTCTCGGTAAAAAAGGTAAAGAGGAAGTCGTAAGCATCGAGCAGGTGAGCAGCAGATTACGGGCTCTGGACAGAGAAATAGCTGCGAACGGAGACTCAATTATTGTTTCCATAAAAGTCACTGACGGTTCGCTCTATAAAAATTATCTGGCCATAATAGATCAGATAAAGAGCGCTAAAATTGACAGAATATCTCTGGCTCAAGAGTGAAAGTTAACAGATAGGAATGTCCAATGATTGAAAAAAAACAAACACCTTCGCAACAGGCAATTTCCACAGCTTCACTGCCGGATATAATCTTTCTTCTTCTGATATTCTTTATGGTTACAACGGTTTTCGTAGAATACAGAGGAATACCGGTCAAAATTCCCGAGGCTGTAAATTCTGAAAAGATCGACGGAAAGAGAGCGCTTGTTTACTGCTATCTCGATCTGAACGGAAGAATATGTGTTGATGATCAGATAATTACAAATACCGAACTTATGAACGTGATGTATCTGAAAAGAACACAGAATCCGAGGCTGATAGTTTCTCTGAAGGTCGATGAGAATTCCAAGAACGGTCTTTTGGATAAAGTACAGAAAGCGCTTCAGGACGCCGACGCCAGAAGGGTAATGTATGCCGCGACCACAAAAACAAAATAAATTATCAAACTGAACGGGGTTTACAGATGTCTACATATACAGAAGAATTAAGATCCGTAAGGACTGTAAAGATAGTCGAAGTGTCTACGATCTTATGTCTTGCTTTGTTCACTTTGGGATTTATGTTCTCGAAGACTTTCGAGAAAGAAGTGGTTATTGAGCAGACTACTAATATTGCCCAAACCATCGAAGTCGAAAAAGTGGAGATAACAGAGCAGATAAAGAAAGTTGTAAAACCGGCAGTGGTCAGGATCCCGATCGCAGTCGAGGACGAGGAAGAGATCGAAGAGGATGTTGAACTCGAGATCGAAACAGCGGATTTTGATATTAAATCAGAACCACCGCCGCCGCCACCGCCGCCACAGGTAGTGGAAGAAGAGATATTCGACTTCTTCGCTATCCAGGAAAAACCTGAGCTGATGCAGGGTTATGCGCAGAAAATACAGGAATATATTACTAAGAACTATCCGCCGCTTGCAAGAAAATCAGGCGTGTCAGGAAAGGTCATCATAAAATTCGTCTGTTCAAAAGAAGGAATACCGACCAACATATCCGTAACGATGGAAAAACCGCAGGATATGGGATTCGGCGAAGTCGCGATAAAAGCGATCGAACAGGCAAGATTCAAACCGGGTATGCAGAGGGATAAACCTGTACCGGTAAGAATGTCTCAGAAGATCGATTTCAAAACGAACCTGAGATAAACCAAAATCGGAAAAAGGTCTGAAATTCAGACCTTTTTTCTTTTAACGGAGAGAATTAAATGAACGTTCTTATACTCGGTTCCGGGGGAAGGGAACATGCGATCTTCGAAAAGATAAGAGAAAGCAGCAGTGCTGAGAAGATATTCTGCATTCCCGGTAACGCAGGAATAAACGATTCAGCTATAACGGCTGATATTGCTGTCAGCAATCACAGAGAACTGATAGATTTCGCAAAGTCCAATAACATCGAGCTAACGATTATCGGACCGGAAAATCCCCTGACAAGAGGGATCGTCAACGATTTCGAAAGCGAGGGACTAACGATATTCGGACCATCCCGCGAAGCTTCCATACTAGAGGCCAGTAAAGCATACTCAAAAGAACTGATGCGCAAATACGGCATACCTACTGCTGAATATAAAATATTCACAGATCATACGGATGCTGAAAATTATTTGAGGTCTCATACTCATCCGATCGTCGTTAAAGCGAGCGGTCTGGCTGCGGGAAAAGGCGCGAAAGTCTGTACCGATCTTGAACAGAGCCTGAAAGCTATACGCGAAATTATGGTCGAAAAATGCTTTAAGGATGCAGGCGATGAAGTCGTGATCGAAGAGTTTATGAAAGGGGAGGAAGCCTCCGTATTCGCTATATCCGACGGAAATTATTATAAGATATTAGCTCCGGCTCAGGATCACAAAGCTGTTTATGACGGCGACAGAGGACCCAACACCGGCGGAATGGGTTCGTACGCTCCGGCTCCTTTAATAGATGATAAAATGATGTATATAATCGAACGTTCGATTATAGAACCGACTCTCGAAGCAATGAAGGCGGAAGGAAGACCCTACAAGGGTGTTCTTTTTGTAGGGTTGATGATCACAGACAGCGGTCCTAAAGTGATCGAATACAACTGCAGGTTCGGCGATCCTGAAACTCAGGTAATACTGCCGCTTCTTGACGCGGATCTTTTGGAACTTCTGTACGACTCCGCAAAAGGAAGATTCGCTGAGAACGGAATACTTCCGTTAAAAAATAAGCACAGCCTTTGTCTTGTGCTGGCATCCGGAGGTTATCCTGGTAAATATTTTACAGGATACGAGATAACAGGGCTGGGCAGTATAAGTAATTCAAAAGTACTTCACGCGGGAACCGTGCTGGAAAACAATAAAACGGTCACCGGCGGCGGGAGAGTTCTCAACGTAGTATGTACGGCGGATTCTCTGAGAGAAGCAAAAAAGGGAGCTTACAGGGACGCGGAAAACATCAAATTCAAAGATATGTATTTCAGGAAGGATATAGGTGACAAAGGAGTTAAATATTACGAAAAATAATTTTGGACAAATGAATTAAAGTTTGCAATTAGAATATAAAATATATATATTTTGTAAGCGTAGTAACATGAATGATAATTAAACCTTGTAACGGGAGGAAAAATGAAAGTTTTAAAAATTGCTTTGATTCTGTTGTTTACAGCAGGGCTTTTTGCCCAGGAAACTTTAACGGAAGAAGAAAAAGCATTTTTCAAAACGAACGTCGTTGTGCCTGTTCCTTCTGAGATCATAATGGCGCTGGATATACTTTCAGACGTAAACTGGAAAGCAGTAACAGAATATAACCTGAGCGCGAATTATTCCGAGAACTATAAAATAGCTCTTAATCTGGGCGTAAGAGTAGCCGAAGGATTTATCGCCATTCAGGGTGAGGATAGAAAAAATACCGGTGAAATGTTCAGCGTATGCAGGGATCTCGCGGAGAATTTCGGTGCTAAAAGCGAGATGTTCGTCGATAAGGAAGAGATATCAAGGCTTTTAAATGAGAACAAATGGCTCGAATTAAGAGGAATACTCGACGACATTCAATTGAAGGTCAAGGACGAGATGTATAAGTACGATGCCGATTACGTTGTTCTGGCGAGCGTCGGCGGCTGGATAGAAGGTCTTCATATAGTCTCAAAAGCTCTGACCCAGAATTATACCGAAGAAGCATCAATGATACTTTATCAACCCGAGCTGATAGATTACTTTACTCAGGAGGTGGGCTACTTAAAGATACTGAATTCAGACAATCCCGAAGTAAAGGAGATAAACAGGATCATGCCGGAAATAAAAAGACTGACAGAAGTAGGCTCAGGCAATCCGATCCCGAAAGAGAACATAGACGAGCTTTATAAGTTAAGTTCTCAGGCTATAAAAATAATCGTAGCTGAGCCTGAGCGGGAAGAGTCGGCAGAAGCACAGGATGCAGAAAAAACCAAAGGATCGGGAATGTGGATAGCGGTCTTCGCCGTACTGGCGACAGTTCTTCTTGTAGTCTTTTTCGTTCTAAGAAAGAAAGGAGGGGAATAATGTTCAACAGGTCAGCTAAATTTTACCTCTTCATTATGCTCACAATGATGCTTGTATCTACCTCATTTCTTTACGCACAGAAGAAGAACGCTCCCTCGTCTGAAGATGAAGGAAGCTGGGATGAGAACGAAACAGATATCGAATATCTTTTCGGCGAGTCGAAAAAAGAGATTCTCGCGGCGGGATTTTATACGAACGGCGACATTAAATCCGGATATTTGGACGATACCCCGAACGTTTACGCGACCTTCACTCTATACAAAGGGAACTCCTACGCGTTCGTAATAGGCGCGGCGAACAATCTGAACCCAATTAAAACATCGTTCTACGGGAACAATTTCGTCGATAATCTTTTTTCAGACGAAATAGAAGTCAGTAATTATAAAGTATTCTATATAAACCCGATTCACAACGGAACCTATTACCTGAAGATCCAGTCGAGAGGCGAATCCGACGGTGACGGTGAATGGATGTATTACTACGGTTTTAAGCAGAATAAATAAGCCGGAAAGGAAAAGACAGGCTGGTGCCTGTCTTTTTTAATTAATGGAATGAAGATTATTAAAAACCTGAATAAAGCGAACGTGAGCTGGGCTCTTTACGACTGGGCCAATTCTGCCTACGCGACGACGGTACTCGCAGTATTCTTTCCCGTATTTCTTTCGGAATACTGGAGCGAGGGTGCCGATCCGTCAGTCACAACATCAAGGCTCGGCGCGGCAAATTCGCTGGCGGGTCTGATCATTATGGCAGCCGCGCCTGTTCTTGGAACATTATCCGACATATCGCCTGTAAAAAAGAAGTATCTAGCTGCGGCTACTATAACTGGCGCTATCTCGACAGCAGCGATGTTCTTCGTTCCCGGGGGGGCATGGATAGCTGCGCTTGCGCTTTTCACACTTTCTTCTGTTTGTTTCAGCGCCGGAATAATTTTTTATGATGCTCTTATTAACAGCGTGGCCGAAAAGAAGCTTTTAAATTTCGTTTCAGGCGTCGGATATTCATTCGGCTATCTAGGAGGCGGTATCCTGCTCGCTGTCAATATCTTTACAGTCACGAATTATGAGTTTTTCGGTCTCTCTTCATCGACAGAGGCAGTAAAATATGTATTCGTGAGCGTTGGTGTCTGGTGGATCATTTTCGCCGTCCCGCTTTTTTTGAACGTTAAGGAAAAGCATTCGAATAAAACCGGAAAGCTACCGTTCATCAATACTCTTACGAGTAGTCTTAGACAGCTTAAGATAACTCTTAGCCAGATCAAAGAAATTAGAAGCGTCTGGCTTTTTTTAATAGCCTACTGGCTTTATATTGACGGCGTGGATACGATCATCAGGATGGCAATGGATTTCGGGCTTTCTATCGGGCTTGAAAGAAACAGCCTGATCACCGCCCTTCTGATCACGCAGTTCGTAGGCTTTCCCTCAGCTCTCATAACAGGTATAATGTTTAAAGGCGGAAAAGGGGCGAGGACGGGAATATTCATAACTATTTGCGCCTATTTTATGATAACCGTTCTCGGCGCAATGATGAGATCGGAACTGCATTTTTATATGCTAGCGGTATCGGTCGGACTCGTACAGGGCGGGATCCAGGCGCTCAGCAGATCATATTACGCCTCTATCATACCCGAGAACAAAGAAGGCGAATTCTTCGGCTTCTATAACATGATAGGAAAATTCGCGGTAATACTCGGGCCTCTTTTTATAGCCGGCACGAACATTACGGCAAGGCAATTCGGTTTCAGTCAGGACACTGCTTCGAGGTGCGGAGTTCTATCTGTCGCGGTTTTCTTCATACTCGGCGGTATAATATTTTACATGTCCGGGAGGGACAGACAGGGATAATATCTTGACAATTCAGACGCGCTTAATTATTTTTGACGCTGTTTTATAAAATAAAAGGAAAACATTATGAAAACGAAATATCTTACAACGCCCATATATTATGTTAACGGCAAACCTCATCTGGGACACGGATATACAACCATTCTTTGTGATTCCATCACAAGATATTATAAGTTATTCGGATATGACGCCGTAATGATCACAGGTGTCGATGAGCACGGACAGAAAGTTTTTGAAGCCGCTCAGGAAAAGAAAATGGACACTCAGGCTTACTGCGACAGCCTGATACCCGCCTTCACCGATCTTTTTAAGAAATGCGATATAAATAATGATATTTTTTTCAGGACTACTTCAGCTTCACATAAGACAAAAGTTCAGAAAATACTTCAGGCACTATACGATAAAGGTGATGTGTATAAAGATCATTACGAAGGAAATTACTGTACTCCGTGCGAGACATTTTTTACGGAAAAAGACCTTGTTGACGGCAAATGCCCGCAGTGCGGAAGAGAAACTGTAATTATTAAGGAAGAGAACTATTTTTTCAACATGGCTAAATATGCAGGTGAATATGAAAAATTTCTAAATGAACACGACGATTTTATATATCCCGCATTCAGAAAAAACGAAGTTCTCGGTATATTAAAGCAGGGATTGAGGCCGCTGTGCATATCTAGAAAAAAGGAAAAGATGCCTTGGGGCATAGAAATACCTTTCGATAAGGACTACGTTACTTATGTATGGTTCGACGCGCTTTCAAATTACATTAACGGTATCGGCTATCTCGAGAATGATGAAAAATTCAAGAAATACTGGCCGACCACCACCCATTTTATGGCAAAAGATATTCTTCTGCATCACACGATCTACTGGCCGACAATGCTTTTAGCTATGGGACTTCCCCTTCCGCAGAACATACTTATTCACGGCTGGTGGATGGGTGAGGGCGGAAAGAAGATGAGCAAGTCTTTAGGAAACGTGATCGATCCTAACGAGATAATCGATAAATACGGATCCTCTTCCTTCAGGTTTTTCGTATTAAGAGATATGTCATTGGGACATGACGGGATATTTTCGATGGATTCGTTTATAAAAAGGCATAACGTTGAGCTGGCCAATGATTTCGGCAATCTTCTTAACCGCGCAAGCCACATGATCCACAGAAATTTTGATGGAAAAGTGCCTGCGCCTTCAAAGAAAACTGAATTCTGCGATCCGTTCATAAATGAATTCAAAACGCTTCTTTCGGGGATCGAACCGCTGATATATGTTTTCGAGCTGAATAAAGCTCTTGACGACATTATGAAGATGATAAGGAACACGAATAAATATCTAGAGGACTGCGCACCGTGGCAGCTTCTAAAGACAGACAAAGAATTATGCGGTGCGGTTCTTTACAACGCACTTGAAGCTGTGAGGCTGACAAGCGTGCTTCTTTCTCCTGTCATTCCTAAGAAATTCGAAGAGCTTAAAGATATTTTCAAAGGCGATATAGACATGATTTTAGAGTTCGGCAGTCTCAAGCCGGGTACAGAGATAAACAAGGCTGTCGCGCTTTTTCCGAAAATCGAGACCGAAGTTAAGTCAGAGAATAAAGCGGAAAGTAAAGCTCCATCGGCAGAAACGGGGATCGACATAACTGATTTCGCTAAAGTCGAGATCAAGACAGGCAAGATTATTACCTGCGAGAATGTGGAAGGCAGCGATAAACTTTTAAAGCTGAAGATAGATTTGGGAGGAGGAGATTTCAGACAGATCATATCCGGTATAGCGAAATTCTATAAGCCTGAGGAAACCGTCGGTAAGCATGTGCTTGTCGCATCTAATTTAAAGCCGGCGACTCTGATGGGGGTCGAAAGTCAGGGTATGCTTCTTTCTGTCAAAGCGGGAAAAGACTTAAAGATAGTTGAGATAAACCAAGCTCTGCCTCTGGGCAAGAAGCTGAATTAAATGGTCACTTCAAAAACAGACAATAAGAAAACGGGAAATATTGGCGAGGATATTGCCGCCCAGTTTTTAGAAGACAAAGGTTTCAGGATCGTTCAGAGGAATTTTCGCTATTCTACTTTCGGCGAGATAGATATTATAGCCATGCAGAACGAATACCTCGTTTTTATTGAGGTCAAGACTTACAAGACCGAAGAATTCGGAGAACCTGTGCTTCTCGTGAATAAAAAGAAGCAGGATAAGATCCGTAAGCTTGCGCAGATATTTATGCTGCAGAAAAAGATCACGGATACGGACTGCAGGTTCGATGTTATAGGCATCAGGATAGGAAAGGGCGATTCAGGCAATCTTATAAATCATATAGATAATGCGTTCTGAGACGTTGTTCAGGCATTGAGCGTTCCGCCTTGCAAATAGTGCTGATTTGGAGTGAATGAAAGATTTTTCATACTTTCTTTTTCCTGTCCGCATGATGATTTGAACAGCACTCGACAATTCCGCTATTCTCTGAACTGATTTTAGGCGGTGAAGATAGAAGAGTTAATAGTTTAAAAGTAGGTGCTGAAACAGCTTATGCGAGCTGACCGTAAAGTGATTTCAGATTAAGGCGTGAGTGTTTTTTGTCGTTAAGAAAAGGCATCGTTCCGTCCTTTTGGAATATATGAATTTTTTAGACAAAAATACCGTTAGCCCGGAGATCAGCTTTTGGGCAGCGGTATAAGCTGTTTTAGACTATAGTTCAATAATTTCTGATTTTTGCGCTTGATTATCCGCATAAAATTCATACCTTTCAATTATGAAAGAAAAAAACTTCAGAATACTCATACCGGCCTACAATTCCGAAAGATACATTGACGACCTGTTCGACAGGATCGAGAAAATGGGTCTGTTGGATAAAGTCGTAGTCGTGAACGACGGTTCAAAAGACAATACGGTCAAAATATGTAATAACCGAGGCGTGACGGTACTTTCAAACGAACGGAACGGCGGTAAAGGATCAGCCTTGAAAAAGGGTTTCAAATTTATGGTCGAGAACAATGTCGAATTTTTTCTGACGATCGATTCTGATCTTCAGCACGATGTAAAATTCATCCCCGAGTTCATAAAGAAGTATGAAGAGACAGGTGCGGACATAATAGTCGGAAACAGGCTGGGAGAAACTTCCACGATGCCGATCGAGCGTGTTTTCTCGAACAGAACCACTTCTTTTATCGTGTCAATCATATCAGGCTGTAAAATACCCGACAGCCAGTCAGGTTACAGGCTTATAAAAACATCTGCTTTGAATGATCTGACCCTGACCTGCGACAAGTTCGAGATGGAGTCCGAAATACTCATCAAGGCGGGAAGAAAAGGCAGAAAGATAGACAGTGTTCCCATTTCTGCTCTGTACGAAGGCGCTCACAGCTCGATCAGCGTTTTCAAAGACACTTACAGATTCATCAGACTAGTGATAAGGTCATTAATAATAAGACACTAAGCGGCGTCGTTAAATGTTCGAAAGAAGCAAGACCGGAAGAATCGCCTACATGATAAACGAACTCGCGGAAAACGGTTTTTTCACAAAGTCCGGGCTGGAAAAGTATGTTCTGGAATCCACCGGAGAGGTTTTAAGCGACAGTTCGATCAGAAGGTCGGTCAACGATCTCAGGGATTATTTCGGCCTTTCCGTGATCTACAATAAAAAAGACAACATTTATATAGTTAAAGATAAAAGATATGGTGTGCCTGATGCTGAGAACTTTATAGACAGGCTTGAAGTGATCAAAAGAAAACCATCCGGGAATCAGGACCTTCTGATCTTCTACAGCTTCGTAAAAAGTATGATATTCAGCGAATATTATTTTCCTCCGAGACAGAACAGGGACGAATCGGGAAAAGTCCGCGACTACGATGACATACTCAGGATAATCGAAAGCATTCTTAAAGAAGAATTGTCGGAAAAGGATATAAGGTTGGCAGGCAGGATCGAGTACCACGTTTCCGAACATTACAAAAAAAATCAGAGAATGAAGTTCAACAGCATGATAAATGCCATTCTTGACTCAATGAGACATGAGTATATGATCAGATTTAAATATCACGGGATAGAAATTCTTACAGAGCCTGTAAAGATAATCCATTACAACGGGATATGGTACCTGATGGCGTACGTTTTCAGTTCGCCCAAGCCAGACAGCGTTAAAAAAGTCAGAACCTACAATCTTGCACTGATCGAAGGGAACATATTTAAAACGAAAGAGAAGTTTTCGGGCGAAGAGTATCAGATACCTGAATATAAATCTACTTTCGGGATTATTTCAAGCAGCCATACTGACACCGCTGTTATCAGATTCTATGGTGAACTTGCGGAAAGGATGAAAGAAGTACTGTGGGTGGATACTCAGACGACTTCTGAAGGCGAAGATCCTGTTAAAGGCAGATACTGCCAGTACGAGCTTCTATATCCTGTCAAAAACAATTTCGAGCTTATCGGTAAAGTACTCAGCTTTCGCGGTAACGCTGAGATCATCTCGCCGTCCGAACTCAGAGAGATCTGGGTTGGAACGATAAAAAAAATGTACGACTCGATCAATTAACAGTTTTCTTATTTGAGAGGAAGTAAGTTTAATACAACGATCTCATTCTCAGTCAGAACACGCATGAACGGCCCCCAGACTCCCGTTCCAGAAGTTACGTAAAGCTTCATATTACCGATATCGTAGAGTCCGTGCATGTATTTGTACCTCATCCGTACGAACAGCCAGAAGGGAAATATCTGGCCGTTGTGGGTATGTCCTGAAAGCATAAGGTCCATACCTTTCGCCTCAGCTTCATCATAAAGCGCAGGCTCATGGTTCAGAAAAATGTTGAATTTTTTTCTGTCAGTTTCGATATTGTCAAAATAAACAGCCTGCTCGGATCTTTTATTCATAACATTATTTCTATTCCATTCAAGTCCGTAAACGGTGATCTCTTCGTTAAAAACATCATACCTGCGGTTATGGTCGAGTGTTGTTACGACTTTACAGTCTTTAAAAAAATCATCCGTATTCTGAAGATACCTTTCATGATTGCCGGTAATAAAATATGCGGGCGGATTCATTTTCGAAAATAATTTAATATCCTCAGGTTTCAGATTGTCGTCATCCAGCAGGTCGCCGGTTATAAAAACCAGATCTGGCGAGATATCATTTATTCGAGCAATTATATTTTCAAGAAAATGAAGAGATTCTGTGCCCAAATGGACATCGGAGATCTGAACGAATTTATAGGGTCTGCTTATTTTTTCCGAAGTAATGTCAATAGTCTTGATATTGAGCTTTGCGGCATTATAAAAACCGTGAACAAAAATAAATATAACAGAGACCGTCAGAATTATAAAGTTCAGAGCAGGACTGAAATGGAACGGCAGAGATATCAGCTTTATTATGACGGACAGAAATAAAACGTACATGATCAGGACCGCCAGATAAAAGCTGAGATTCCAGAGAAAATTTATATGAAAACCCCTGCCTGAGAACATTAGAACATAGAATACTGCCAGTACAATTCCTGATACTCCGAAAACATATTTGACCGGAAGCCTTTTCTCAATAAGCACGTTCAGCATCATTACTGTAAAAAAAGTAAATAGATAGAAAATAAATGATGCAGTTCCGAAAAAAAGTATGAAAGCTTTAATATTATTCATAATTCAGGCCTATTTAATTATAAGCATCCTTTTCGTTCCGGCGTTCACACCGTTTACGGACAGACTGTAGAAATACAAACCGGAATTCATATTTTCTGCAGAGAATAATACTCTGTGGTTCCCTCTTTGTTCGTTCCCGTTCACAAGCTCTTTTACAAGTTCGCCTTTAAGGTTATATACGTTAAGGCTAACTTTAGATTCGGATGAGAGCGAATAAACGATCTCAGTCGAAGGATTGAACGGATTCGGATAATTCTGATACAGGATATTTTCAACAGGCAGAACGGTCTCATCTTCCTTTATCGATGTAAGGTTTATCATTCCCGGGAACATAATGTTGTCGATGCGCACGCAGTCTTCGCCCGAATATGCTGAACCGTCTTTTTTGTAGGTCCATTTAAATATGTGTTCGCCTTCGGGTATAGCGAATGTTAAAAATTTCCAGCCTGAACTAATACCGCTTACTTTTTTAAGAAGAGTTCCGTCCATATAAAATGACAGCGCATCGTAATTAGCTTCTGTAGAAGTCCAGTAGTAGAATGACAGGTCGCCGGGGTTGACCACATCGCAAATTGTGTACATCGTTGAGGTCTCGTTATTACTTATCGCGCCTGATCTTGCCGAGTAGCTTCCCGCATAAACCTGCGAAGCATCAGATGTCCATGTTTTGTCACCTTCGAAATACCAGTTGAATTTCGTAAAACCTCCCGTCTCGAAATCCTCGCGCTGGGTTCCGATGCTGATATAAAATCCGTCCTCAAAATCAAATCCACTGTCGCCTGTTGTATTTAAATGAAATTCAGAAGAGTATCCGCTGGATGCATCAGCAGCAGTTACGCTGAAAATAAGATCGGTCGACTCTCCCGGAAGTATTACGCTGTTCTGTTGAGAATCTGAAGTGATCATGATTCTGTCGTCCGGCGATGAAAGAACTGAGTTAAGATCTAATGCTTTTCCGTGGCCGTTATTTACTATAGTAACAACGATATCTCCTGATTCGCCGGGATCGAGAACATTGTCTCCACCGGCGGAAACAACTACTCCCGTTATTTCAAAAACAGGTCTCATAGCAGTGATTTTTTGAGATCCTGTCCATTCTTTAGTGGCGTCGTAGATCCTTGTGTTAAGTGTAAATTCATACATGTCAGGGATGTTCTCTGCGACATTAAAGCTAAACGCGCTGATAATTTCGGATGAACTTTCTCCGGCTACGTTACCGATAAAGAAAGAAGAATTGTTAAGGCTGATCATGTCATCTGATTCGGTAATTTCCATACTCAGATCTTCAGCGTCCGTAAGGCCGGCATTTGTAACTGTGACGGATATATCAGCAGTTTCCCCGAACTCGATCATATCATCGCCGCCTGAATTTACCGACCAGCTGTCAACTATCATATATGCACCGCTGCTTGGAACGATCTCGATTTGATAATTAGTAAGGATCGTATTAAGTCCGGAAACGTTCAGCCCAGCTGTGCCGAGAGCATAAGAGTTTTGTAATGTAATAACGGCTACTCCGCTTGAATTTGTTTTAGCGGATCCTATCAGCTGACCGTTCTGTAAAATCGCGCATCTTATATTCGAGAGAGCTTGATTTCCTGTACCTTTAACAACGACCTGATATGTTGCGTCACCAAATGTTATCGAGTCGTTTTTCGTAACGGCCAGAGCTTCCGGTTCGTCCGTCCATATGCTCATCAACGGGTCGCCAAGTACGTTGCAGTCGTAAAAGCACCATCTGATCGCGCCCTGCTCCCATTGACCGGGGGCTGTTATCCATGGCGCGGTATCATTCTTCGATTCTTTATGTGCCTTACCGATCTCGGCTGTTCTGTCGCCGTAAAGGGCATCCATGAATTCCCTGTGAATATGAATAGAAGGCCCTTCAGTCTGTCCTTCGTTGAACCATCCGTACCTTGAGTTGCCTACATAAGATACAGCACAGTTCTCGATAGCTACGAATCTTTCGCCGATACAATCTGAAGTATCGAATCCTCCACTCATACATCCGGAGGAATAAATATTAGTATAATTGTGCGATGTACCGTTAAGACCGCTGAAATTAGTGTTGGTAACATCTCCGTTATCCATTCTCATGTTATAAGTATAATTCGAATGGCCGTCATGATGCACGAAAGGATGTCCCGAATTCATTTCGGTCAAAAGCTCAGAAAAGCTCCACTCATATGTTCCTTCATCGTAAAGTTTTACAATATCGTGGGAAAGAGGTATTCCTCTCGTAACATATCCGTTATCGGTCTTGAATCCGATCAGCATATCCATGTAATCTCCGCCCCACGTTTCAGGATCGTCATAGAGTTTTTCACCGACGAGAAGAGGCGACCTGAGTTCACCTGTAACCGGGTTTGCCTGATAGTTCATGGTCTTGTTAAGCATATTTCCGAGTTCTGTTGTGTCAGAAAAAGGAAGTCTGGCAACAGAAACTTCCGGCAGAAGATCATCCTCATCGGGTTCGCCCCATTTGGTGTCTCCGTCGATGTTCCATGTTCCGTCTAGAGATGAGTAATAAATATCCGCAGGTATAAAATTGTCAGTATAAAGCTCGCTCGACTGTACTTCGCAATAGAAACCTCTGGGCGGGACTATTTCCACGTCACCTCCGAGAAGGACGAATTCTATACCGGAATTCTGATACTCGCTTATAACGAAATTTCTAATCTTTTCAGGATTGTCGCTTCCTGTTGATGAAGCATAAATATCCGAGGTCGAAACGATTTTTGTTTTTAAACCTCTCTGAAGATAGAATTCTGCAAGACCGGAAAAGGAATCTGTATAAGCCGCACCAGTTATAATCAGAAGATCGTATGCTTCACCTTTAGAAAGTTGCTTTGAGTAAAGTTTCGAATTCATTCCACCGTTATGATCGGCTTTAATTAATGCCTTTTCGATCACATCAGAATTTATAAGGTTCTCAAGAGCGGCGGCGGCTTCTTTATCAGGAGCTGAAGTTATTCTTACCGTAACTTTACTGTACAGTGAAAGTTCTTGCGACAGCGGTCTGTATTCTGCAGGGGTAAATGAAGTTAGAGCGAACGATCTTCCGTTCATAAATTCGGTAATAAGCTGTCCGTTCTTTTCTTCAGGAAAAACCGAATCGTCTGAGTATAATTTTTCGTTTTTGACAAAAATACCCGAACCGCCTGCTGAATAGGGTCTTACATGCTGCTGCGGATATATATTGTATTTTCCTTCAAGCTCGATCTTATCAGTAGGAAAGATCTCAACGGAAACGGCTTTTTCGCCGGGAGGCAGCATAAGCGAGACGGAAGCGTAAGGCAGAGCTGGTTCGCCGGTCTTCGCAGTGTTCATCGTTCCGGGCAGCTGTATTAAATCATAACCATCAGCTGTTCTCATCTGTTTCAGTTCATTAGAGCTGAAATAGTAAGTGTGTTCTGTTACAGCCGCAAAAGTTGCAGCACTGATTAGAAGAACCGCAATAATCAGATTTGTTTTCTGTTTCATTTTGTTCATCCTTTTATTTCAATTATTTTTTTTAAACTCTATCGGAATTATGAATTTATGCAATCCTGTTAATTATTTCAATAATAATCGGACTTAGTTTTTCTTCAAAAAAGTCTGTTTGTTCTTAATGGTTTAATGCAGTCATCTTTTTCATAACCTGCGCTGTTGACAGCCTGTGTTACTTCGTGAAATTTTAGAGTCTGAGGGAAGGTGTTTTTGAAAAGATCTAATTTTTCAGCAGTATCTTTATCAGAGCTCAACCACGAAGACAAGGAAGCTCCGCTTAAGATCAACGGCATTCTGTGATGCAGATCTTTAAGGAAGTCTTCCGAATCTGTAGTAACTACCGAAATTCTGATACTTTCATTGTTCCTGACATACACTCCGGCTAGGCATAAAATATCCGACGTATCATAGATATAATACGGCTGACAGCCTTTCCATTCATAGAATCCCGATACGGGGATTACGCATCTGCTGGTTATAAGGTTCCGACCGGTGAACGATCCGTTTATAAGGGTATCGAGCCTCGAATTCACCATAAGTGACGGCAGAGGTTTTCCGTTTATCTCCGAAAATCCCCATTCAGCTTTTTTTAGCTTAAGTGCGCTTTCTTCAGCCATAACGGCATTTACCTTCATTCCCGGCGACATATTAAATTTAGGCTGAATTCTTTCTGAAATATCCTCCAGCCTGAATTTGTTCAGTATCTTTGCGTCATCATATACCTGGGCGAATCTGCCGCACATATAATTACCTTAATACGTTGTTTTTTAGAAAAAGCATAGAATCGACAGGTTTCGACATTGTCATTATAAATTCTCTGAACCCAGGATATTTGTCTTTAGGAATCAGCATCTCCGGCAGATAAGATTCCCTTGTTATGAAAGCTTTATCTCCGGTTCTTGTAACGGAAATTTTTATATATGCTTCGTCTTTTCCGTTTTTAAATTTCATTTCTCTGTTTTCCGGACTTATAATATCGTAATCTTTTCCTATGTCTACTACGAATTCATCGACAGTATATGAATTCCCTGATAGGTAAAGATCGTTCTCCCTGCTTTTTAATGATACGTCAGTCATGCTTCCGCCCGGCAAGGGGAAATAAGAGAAATCTCCCTGAACTGTCAGAGCAGACGGCTTTTTAATTTTATAGCTGACCGACATGCTTTTGTCATATCGTCCGAAATTGGTAAAAACAGGTCCTTCGAGAAGTTCGGCCGTATTATCGCGGATATACCACTGGAAAAATCTTAAGGCTCTTTCGCTTTCAGGATATCTTTCAAATTCGCGCATCCAGAAATCGCCTCCGCCTGAAAATTCAGTATCAACGCTGATCAGCAGGTTTTTTCCTTCGATTTTATATGTTTGTTTTTTTAAGTGCCAGGGACTTTTCTCTGCTTTATTAATGAACGGTTTTATAGCCGAGGGAGTAATGACGAGATCGTTGGTAGTGCTTCTAAAGCCTGCATATTTCATTCTTTCGCCGGGTTCAAGTATTTTTCCGTTAGCGAAAACAGCGAGATCTTCAATAGCGTCAAAGAGAACTATTTCGTCGAGTTTATTTTTTATAAGTTTGAAGTCATTACTCAAAAGAAGCGCTGGTTCGCAGTTCTTAACCCCGGACGCTTCGGCAAGAGCTATGAACAGAGCCGTCAGATCTCTTGACGAGCCGAACTTTCTAGTAATGGTTTCGGAAAGCTTCTCCGGAGTAAAACCGATCTGGGAAGTATATGAAGTCTTCTCCTGATAATTTTTTGCAAGATGATCATAGACAGCATCTATCTTTTCCGCATCGGTCTTCAGGTCTTTTGTGATCTCTTTTGCAAGCTGAGTTACTTCAGGTGTTTTTTCAAAATCATAAATGTTTTTGAACATTTTTTCATTGAATTCTTTCCAGTCTTTATAGAATGAGAAAAGTACCGGTTTACCTGAATACAGGTATGACGGAGAAGACGGTTCTTCTTTTATAAGAGGGCTGTTCTTTATTTTCCATCTGAGTCTATTTCTCGAGTCTTCTTTTTTCGTGAAGTTAATCGACGGATGCGCGTCGTATTTTATTGTCAGGTTTTTTGGATAATTGATGTATAGTGCTTTTTCGAGATACGGATTGCTTTCCTGGAAATGTTCTACTCCGTTAGGCGGCAGCTTTCTGGTATTTTTTATCCTGTACTCAAGCACAATATAATATCCCGGCTCCACCTGAGGAAAATTAATGATTTTCTTTCTGTTATGAATGTATTCGGGCGACCATACGGCGTAATCGGTGTTAAGGTCATAGACCTGATTCTCAGGTACCGGGATCTTCACTTTTTCAGGCGACAGCGAATAATAATCGATAAGTTCCACGGTCTCGTAATCAGGATTATATTCGATCTCAACGTCAGAATATCTTATCTTGCCTGAATAATCAAGGATCTTCTTAAGGTAAAACACTTTATGTTCATAGCTGTAATCGTCATTAATGTCGTAAGTGACTTCGGTATAAATGTTAAGGGCTGTCGCGTTCGGATAAGAAGCTTCCGGATCGAGCGAATCAATCATCTTCTGCACGTCGTAAGCTCTGAGTACAGATATTATTATCAGGGCTGAAGCTATTATATATTTTCTCATTTTATATCTCCGTCTATTCTGATCATATAAAGGTTTCCGTAGCTGTCAAGTTCCGAAAGTGCCGATTTAATATCGCGGTAGTCTTCTTTTTTGTAATGTATCTGATCGTTCTCGAAATGATAGTTTATGAAAACCGTATTGCCTTCGGTTTTCTTATTGAGAGTCGTTTTATAGCCTTTATAGTCAAATGTTCTGATATCGGGAAAGCTGATAGAGCCCGGATCAGATCCGAAGTTGATCTTTAAATTAGTGTCGAGGCTGTATTTTCCGCCGGTCTGATAATCGAACTTTCTTTCAGGAAGGCTGAAAGCGTTCATTATGCTTCTATACAGGAAATGCATACCTAGTTTTGAAGCGTCGAACGGGATAAAAGTATAATTTCCTGTTTTAGATACATAGTCCGATATTTTTAGATCAGCTTCAATGATAATGTCTTTTGAAGTGTCGGAAGGTTGAGTATAGGAGAATTGTCCGATCTCAATGTCCGGGCTTATTTTTGAAAGATTAGAGATTATAGTGCTTTTAATTTCATGTTCGGTTTTATGCGAGAACATGCTTCTGAATATTGTATCGGCCATTCCTTTAAGAACATAGCTGACTTTGCCTTCAGCGTCATTGCCGTTTATCTTCAAGTCGATGTTTAATGTCGAGTTGTTCTTTTCGGGTGGCGAAACAGGAGTCGTTCTTAAGATGTCACCCTTCTCGCTGGCTACGATATAGCTATTATCCTCTTCGTATTTAGGCAGAAAATCCTTAGTTGTCTCTGCGGTCGGGTCGAATATGAACTCGGGTTCGCCTTTGTCATCATAAGATACTGTTATCGCGTGATTGAACCAGAGAACAGGTGCTTCCGGGTTGTGCCTACCGCCTGAAAGTATCAGTATAACATCAGATCCTACTCCTGCAAGTCTGAGCATAGCCGTGAGTAAAGCCGCTTTATCCCTGCAGACACCGCCTCTCGTATCGAAAGTGAAAGAAACATCATGAGGCTCGAATCCCGGTCTTTCTTTTTCCATATCCACGCCGAGATATCTGATATTCTGCGCCACCCAGTAGAAAAGCCTCGACGCTTTTTCCTGTCTGGTTTCTGCGCCTTCAATTACTTCAGTTACTTTCTGCTTCATAGCTTCATTAGGCATCATATGCGGAGCGACGATACCGTAATACCATCTTGATATTTCTTCCCAGTTCCTGACAGTAGTTATTCGAACGTGATGCAATATAAAATTGCTGTCTTCGGAACCGCTTTCCCAAACCAGTTTCTGCACATTTTTATTATTCCATGAATATACTGTTCGACCGTCTTTGTCTTTCTGAACGAAATCATACTTGATATCTTTTATATTCAACTCATGGATATAAAGTTTTATCTTAGAAGGCGCGTCTATTTCGAAATAATCGTTGACTAATGATGTGTAGGACTCAAAGTTGTATGAACTGAAGAAATTGTTGTCCATTACGATCTTTTTTGATGCAGTTCTCGATCTTTCGTATATAATGTCGCCCGTATCAATACCGGGTATCTCTCCCGTATAATATTTGGAGTCATTTGAATAAATATTACTCCATCCCGGAGCGTCCTGCTTTTTCAACAGGACTTTCGGATCGAAACTGATGATCTTTCCGTCTGATTTTATCAGTTTAATTTCATCCACGATAAGCGAATCGTAATTCAGATCCTCGCTGAAGAATACCTGACCGCCTCCTTCTTTTCCCTGATCTGTAAGTATCTTGCGGTAGCTTTCATTGATTGTTTCAGTGAAACACTTGTCGTCGAGCTTAATAATGATGTTGCTGAGAAAGACCTCGTTGCTGTTCGGAAAATCTTTCGGTGTTGTGTTTTTTAAAAGCTCAACGGCTTTATCGAACGGAATGTACTCTCCGTAGGCGGTGAGCATCGCGCACATAATTGTGAAGATCAGAATCTTTTTCATTGAAAATCTCCAATTTAAGATCATTTTTGATGAATAAAATATATAAGGATAAAGAACAACTCAAAGAATTTCTGACGAACGGTCGAAATTCGGGGATGAAATGTATTCATATTTTTATCTTTAATATTTCATTCCAGTCTGTAGTGTAATGCGGAGAAACGAACTCGCGCCTCATCGACCATTTCTTTTTAACTCCCGCGCTGGCGATAAATATCGAGTTATCCCCCCATTTTCTGTTGACCGAATCCAGAACCTTATCAACTTGAGGATCGGATATTTCAGGAGTGAAAAGATTGTACTGAAAAGAGCCTGCCGGAACGATCCCGTCAAGAAGCACTCCCGCTTTTTTGTATTTGAAGCCTTTCCTGTAAATGCGTTCGAGGACTTTAAGAGCATACCCGGTAAGTTCAAGTGTTGAAGAAGTTGGATAAGGGAGTTTATAAGTCATGCTTCCGTTATACTGAGGTTCATCTTCTTTGAATCTGTCTGTCAGGATAAATACCGTAAGGGCTGAGGCCAGTGAACGCTGACTGCGGAGCTTGTATGAAGCTGTCGAAATATAAGTTGTGACAGCCTGATCAAGACCGTTCAGGTCGCTGATCTTTTCTCCGAAAGATCTTGAGCTTACGATACTCTGTTTTGGTTCTGTAACCGAATCTAGATCGATGCAGGGCTGTCCTCTAAGCTCCCAGACTGTTCTAAGGCCGGTCACACCGCCGAGATTGGCTTTGATCCATCCGTCAGGCATGTTCTTCAGGTCTTTCGCAGTTTTTATATTTTTTCTCGTCAGCTTGATCGTATTCTGCCTGCCGATGCCCCAGACATCCTCGACCGGCACTTTCTCAAGGAACGTATCAATATCATTAACCGTGTTCAGGTCCAGAACTCCCTCATAAACAGGATTTTTTTTTGCAATATGGTTCGCCAGCTTGGCAAGGGTCTTGGTTCCGGCTATTCCGACTGATACCGGCACACCGGTATCTTTCATGACTTTAGTACGAATGGTCTTTGAATACTCCGTTCTGTCAATATCCATGCCTGTCAGGTCAAGGAAAGCCTCATCGATCGAATATATCTCAACACCGGGTGAAAATTCCGACAGAATACTCATAACTCTGTGGCTGATATCTCCATAAAGCGAATAATTTGAAGAGAAAACGGAAAGTTTTTCAAGAATGCTTTTTTCGATCTTGAAATATGGGCTTCCGCGCTTAACGCCGAGGTCTTTTGCCTCTTTTGTCAAAGCAACAACGCAGCCGTCATTGTTAGAAAGTATAACGACAGGCTTATTCTTCAGATCCGGCCTGAAGATCCTCTCGCATGAAGCGTAAAAGCTGTTGCAGTCTATGAGCGCGTATATTTTATTCATATTTTAAAGCTTGTGTATTACGTTGGTGGCGACGCCCCAGATCTCGAAATCAGTGCCGTCTTTTATTTCTATCGGCTTATAATTAGGATTTTCGGCTATCAGCTTTATTTTTCCGCTTATCCACGACAGCCTCTTAACTGTAAAATCACCGTTCACAACAGCCACGACGATCTTTCCGTTCTGAGCCTCAAGTGATCTGTCAACTACCAGAATGTCACCGGAATGAATTCCTGCGCCTATCATGGAGTCGCCCTGGATCTCCACGAAAAAAGTTGCTGAAGGGTTTTTTATGAGATGTTCGTTCAGGTCCAGCGATTTTTCGAGATAATCTGTCGCAGGTGACGGGAATCCCGCCGAAAGTTTTTCAGTATAAAAAGGCAGTTCGATCTTTTTATCGGTGTTTACAGAGAATATCTTAGATATGTTTCCAGTCTTTTTTACCATAACTTAAATATAACTAAAAAATTAACCGGGATGAAATTATTTATAATGAATTTAATTGCCATATCATAAAACTGTATTTATATTTGAAATTAATAAAGTTAAGGCTGAAAATGGTCAGAGCGAATCTTGAAGCGGTACGGAGCCGGATAGAAAAGGCCTGCAGAAGGGCGGGGAAGAATTCAAAAGACATCTTTCTAATATCTGTATGCAAGACTTTTCCGGTATCAGCCAATCTCGATGCGATGAATGCGGGGCAGTACGAATTCGGAGAAAATAAGCTTCAGGAACTTATCAGAAAAAGATCCTATCTGTATCTGAGCGGCGACAGAAAATCACGATGGCACATGATAGGGCATCTTCAGACGAACAAAGCCAAACAGGCTGTTGTGAACGCAGATCTGTTTCACTGCCTGGACAGCACAAAGCTTGCTGAGAAACTGAACGAAGCGTGCGTACAGCTAAACAAGACCTTCGATGTTCTTATCCAGATCAATTCCAGCGGCGAAGAAACAAAATCCGGTATAAAGCCCGGTGAGCTCAATTTATTCCTTAAAGAACTCAGACAGTTCAAGCAGCTCAGGATACTCGGACTGATGTCGATCGGTACGTTTCACGAAAACCCGGAGGATTCCAGAGAGGAATTCAAATTCATGAAAGAACTTTTCGATCTTGCGAAAAAACATAACGGGTATAATATTGATATTAAATACCTTTCTATGGGAATGAGCGGCGATTTTGAGGTTGCCATCGAAGAGGGCGCTAATATTATCAGGGTCGGCACGGCTATTTTCGGGATCAGAGATAAATGATCCAGCTTTTTTTTGACCTTCTTGCCATTTGTATCGTAGCAAGGATACTTCTTTCCCTGACCGGACACAATTTCGGCCGAATTTATCAGTTCGTATTTACTTTATCGGAAATGATCCTCGGTCCTTTAAGAAAGATACTTCCCAAAACTTCTGTCGACTGGTCTCCTTTCGCGGCGCTGATAATCCTCGAGATGCTTGGCAAACTTATAAATCCGCTTGTATTCTTCATTGTCAACGGGCAGTACGGCAGGATACTTCCGCTGTTTTACGGAGTATTCCTTTCGATGCTCTCATCGATTGCCGTAATTCTGATAATAATTTTTATCGTCAAGATAGTGAACGACGTCGTTAAGGGAGATAATTATACGCTTACAAGGGTTCTTGACGCTATGACCGAACCGATGATAGTCAGGGTAAAAACAAAGCTTTCTTTCAGGCACAGAAGATTCGCTGTGTGGATAATACTGGCTCTTCTTATTGCAACAGAAGTTTTTCTAAAATACGAAATGAACAGAATGGACTTATAAAAGACGGGAGTTTGTAAATGGCTTTAACGAAGGATGAAATAGTAACTAAGAAATTTGCGAAATCTATGAAGGGATACGACAGAGCGGAAGTCGAAGTGTATCTTGAATGGATAGGAGAGGAAGTTGAAAAACTTATTAATGAAAATAACGATCTGAAAATAAAATTCTTAGATATGAATAAAGATTTCGATAATTTTGTTAAAGAAAAGGAAGCGTTCGGTTCAGAGCAGGCTAAAGCAAAATCGGATATAGAAAAGATCAAAAGAGAGACCGCAAGATACTGCGAACAGTCCAAGCTCGATGCCAGGCTGAGCGCCCAGAACGCGGTGAAAGAATCGTATAAAAAAGCCAAAGATCTAAAAAAAGACATCGAAAAGCTGCTGGAGATAAAAAACTCGTTCATCAGGCGTTATCAGTCTTATATGAAAGATCAGCTCGAAAGCCTGAAAGCTTTCCAGAAAGAAAATTATCCCATTGAAAAGAAATAGGGGAGAGATCTGTGAAGGCTGTATTTTATCAGGATGCGCTTGAATACATGATAAAGAAGGATGATAAGCACATCTACATTCCACTTGATCAATACAAGAACAATATTGAGATTTTAAAAGACATGGTAAGTTCGCTAAAAAAAAGCGGAGTTAAAGAGATATTTATAATAGACGAGTGCGAAGTCTTCGATCCAGAAGTTAAAGAAGAATATTTCATAATAACCGATCACATAAACGCCACCGGCAATAATCCTCTCATAGGCCAGAATGACGATAGTGCGGGAGTAAGATTTCCCGACATGACATTTCCGTATTCGGAGAAGCTTTCAGAAGAGATCAAAAAACTTTTTATAGATAAAAAGATCAAATTCAGAAACACCATTCTATACGGTTCAAAAAAGAATCCCACCAAAGCTGACATAAAAAAACTCATCAGCCTCAATTGTGTTGTCATAAATCTCAACATCATGTGGCTGGACATTCTGGCTAGACATGCAGGATTAGAAGTCAGCGCGGTAGTAATAAAAAAGAAATAGTTTATTTACGGATCATTTTAAGCGTGGCAGTTTTCCAGTCATCTGTGTCTTTGATGTAGGGCATTATAAGCTCGAGATATTTTTTTCTTGTGCTGTCGCAGTGCAATCTGTTAAAACCGTTCTTCGATAAAAATTTATATACCAAGCCGGCAGGCACATTTATCAATTCAGGGAATGATGCGTACTCGATCATCCTTCTGATCAGGAAATCATCCGAGAGGTTTTCTTTCCCATCCCAAAGGTATTTATCTGGAATTTTTAGCATACTCGAACATTTGTCCAATAAGTTTTTCTTTGAAGGTATTAAAATCATTAATGTCAATTTCTTTAATCAACAGAACTTCACCTTCAAGCGTATTATCTGCAAATACTATCGAAAGCCCTTCATAATCGAGAAGAGTCATTTTTTCCTTCGCCCAGACAGCTGCCTGCTCAAATTTAAATTCTTTCATAAGGTAATAAAGGTCAATGAAATCTTTGACTGTTTTACGATCGTAAATTGCTGTAATTTTGTTTGCGCACAGGTTCTGCTTTGTATCTACCATGATTTCATTATATTTTTGACGATCACCGATGTTTTTATAATTTTCATAAACAAACTCAATTTTAAGCGGAGTTTTGTCTTTATAAACATAAATTCTTTTGAAGTATTCTCTGTCAATTTCTATTTCAACTCTATATTCTTCTGAGATTCTTTTGGAAATCTCCCTGCTCTCAATTGTAAATCCTTCTTTTGACCCATTCAAACCGTCATAAAAGAAATCAAGGTCGTCAGAATAGCGATGCTGATAGTAAAATCTGGATAAACATGTTCCTCCGCTAAGGTAAAAATTGTCATTTTTAATTATGTGGCATATCTCGTCTTGAAACGGGTACAATATTTCTTCGTAAAATCTGATATTTTCATGCGTTGACATTTTAAGCATTTAATTGTTCCCTTAAGAAATTACATATTTAATGATAATAAAAAACCGTTGGCTTTGCAACGGTTTTCTTATCATGAATCTTCTATTCCACTATGCTTACTTTACTGCCTTCTTTCAAGAGCGATCTTCCTTCGGAAATAAGCTTATCGCCTTCAACTAAGCCGTCGGTGACCTCGATCTGATTCCCGATGTTTTTACCGAGCATGACCTGTTTTTTGACAGCTGTTCCGTTCTGTTCCACATAAACGAAGTCATTTCCGCCTTCGCTGAAATATGAATCTCTCGATATTGATAAGACCCCGCTCTTCCTGAATGCGGGAGTATGGACATAAACGAATATGCCGGGCATGAGCTCGTCTGTTTCATTGTTGACAAGAATTTCTACCGAAAATCCTCTTGCGGCAGGATTGGATGACATTGAAATCTTATTTATTCTGCCTTTGAACTCTTTATCTTTCAGCCCGTCCCATTTGATCCTGACCTCCTGACCTTTTTTATAGCCGGCGATCTTTTCTTCTTCAATGAAGATAGAAGTCTTTAATTTTCCGGTCTTTATGATCTTGCAGAAAGGCATTTTAGGATCGTTCATTTCTCCCTGATCAAAGAAGACATCAGCTACTACACCTGATACAGGAGAGATCACTTTCACAAGCTGTTTTGTAGCATTAAAATTTTCTTTTGAGATCTTATACTGAGCTTCTATTTCATCCAGCTGCTGCTGAGAAATTCCGCCTGATTCAAAGACCCGCTTCATACGCTCATAAGTTTTTTCAGTTGTCTCAAATCCGATCTTGGCCTGATTATAATTGGCTTGCGGGTTATTTGTCGGGAATTCCGCAAGGACATCGTCCTTTTTTACAACATCGCCGATCGCAACATTTACTTTTGAATAGTTATCGCCGAGAAGTCCGAATACTGAAAGTTCCTCAAACCCTGATAAAGTTCCGTTGTATTCATCCCACTGGACCATATCTCCTTTAGTCATCTCCTGAATGCGGACAGGGATACCTTTTGCCTGCTGAAGAGCATCGACAGAAGTGTCTTCTTTAGCAACAGCTTCGTCTTTTGAACAGCCTGAGATGATTATCATCAGAGCAGCGAACAAAGTAATGAAATATTTCTTTTTCATTTTATCCTCTTTATTTTAATTATTTAAATTC